>ERZ1034928.5-NODE-5-length-146076-cov-141.370563_pt1 | contig 146076 bp, 207 predicted proteins | sample MGYA00520627_ERZ1034928 | MGnify/ENA primary metagenome ERZ1034928 (study PRJEB33766, sample SAMN09781755) | gut metagenome | biome: gut microbiome | host: Homo sapiens | place: Madagascar | study: EMG produced TPA metagenomics assembly of the PRJNA485056 data...
TTATATATGATATAATATATATAGAAAGTGAAAAGAAAGAGGGTTTTGTGATTGAAGTATTTTATTGATTTTGAAGCAACGCAGTTTTCCGAGGAGATTATCTCTGTAGGATGTAAAAGAGAGGATGGAGAAACCTTCTATGCTTTAGTGCGGCCGGTAGAGGGTAAGATTACTCCTTTTATTACCAATCTCACTGGCATAACCGCAGAGATGGTGGAAGAAGCCATGTCTCCGGACGCTGTCTTTGAAATGTTCTATGATTGGGCATTTAAAGACGCAAACGAGATGCCTGACTTCTTTGTTTGGGGCAATTCCGATGTTGACTTTTTGCGGCATACTTTTCGCCGCACTACTTCTATGAAAGCTCGAATTGCTATTGGTTATATGTGTGGTAGTATCATCGACTTTGCTAAGCGTTTTTGCAAGCGGATTAAGGCTGATACTTGTGCCTTAATCAAAGCGTATAATACTTTGATTGATGGAGAAGCCATTCAAACTCATAATGCTCTTGATGATGCAGTTATGCTGAGCGAAGTTTATAATACTGTAACCACAATGCCTGTTGAAAAACTGCGTAAAAAGATGAATGGTATTGCTTCGGTCAATAACCCCTCTTTGCCCAAGTGGGACCAGAGTAATTTCTCGACTGGAACTATTTGCATTGTTAATAAAAAGAAAGTAGCAACTCATCATTTTGATGACATAGATACGGCGGTTGAATGGATTATCGCCAATAAAATTCAAGAAGATCAGCGCGAGATGGTAAATAAAAAGAATACTGCTCAAAGAATTAGAAGAGCGTGTCGTAATAAACAGCCCTATTTTAGCTGTAACTGGAGGTGCGTTGAGTGAGACTGTGGATTGATGATGTGCGGCCGGCGCCGAGTGGATATATCTGGGCTAAGAGTGTAAAAGCAGCTAAGACTGCAATTTGGCAGTATGAACATAATATGACAGACGACAATATCTTGGTTGATCTTGACCACGATGCTGGCAGTTATGTGTCTGAGGGTGGGGACTATATTAAGTTACTTGATTGGCTAGAAGCTAAGAACATTGTAGACACAGGGTATAGCTTTCATATTCATAGTATGAATCCAGTAGGAGTTCAGAATATGCGAGCAATCATAGAGAAGAACGGATGGAGGGAGATTAGATAATGGTCAAAACTTGGGTACAATTATATGACAGACTGGGACGACAACCATTATCTAAAACAAAAGAATCGCGTATCGTCCTCAAAAATGAAGATGGAACTTTCACACCTTTAATGCTTGTATTTGATAGCAACGGGGCAAATTGGTGGCTTGAGAAAAGAAAGGAAGGAAAAGATTAAATGGGTAAATTTTCAGAGCTTAATCTAAAGTGGTATGAAGAGGAAGATTTAGAAGACCTTGAGGGAGAATATCCGGGCCTATTTGACAAATCAAGAGAGGAATTGGATAAGTTCGCTACTCAGTTATACTGGAAAGCGCAACATTTAATTGAGGAAGCAAACAGTCTTGAGAGTAAGGCAGACGTCGTTCGAACTTATCTGGAGGCGACAGAAAGAGAGGAAGTGTTGTAATATGGGTCGAATCACTCGACACAGTAAGGAACGTATTGTCCAGAGAACTGAAGGATGCGATAGCTTTGCAGAAGCTAAGAAACTCGCTAAGCAGGCTAAGCGATCTGGCGCAACTATCAATCAGTTCCAAAAGTTTCCCAAGTTCTTCTCGTATCTTCAGAACAAGAGGAATCAGACTAACACGTGTTCAATTAGGGTATATCGAGGAAATATCTATATCTGGCGAGGTAAGGATACTCTGATTACTGCTCACCCTATTCCGGACCAATATATTAAAGAAATGGAGGGTATCGCAAATAATGGATGATGTTATGAGTAGAGTCCAAGACCACTTTGAAGAAAGTTTGACCATGTTCGATAAATCCAGAATTGTTGGCATCTTCCTGCAGGGTTCTCAGAACTATGGTCTGCAAATTCCCACGAGTGACGTGGACACTAAATTGATTGTTACTCCTACTTTTGATGAAGTAGTCCTCAATAAGAAGCCTATCAGCACCACTCATGTAAGAGCGAACGACGAACACATTGACCTTAAGGACATCCGCCTTATGCTTGCCACTTTCCGCAAGCAAAACCTTAACTTCATCTAAATTCTCTTTACCACTTATGCTTGGGTAAATCCTCTCTTTGAAAGTGAATGGGGTCGTCTGACTGCAGCGCGCGAGCAGATTGCTCACTATTCTCCATATAGCGCAGTTAAAACTATGAAAGGTATCGCTATGGAGAAATATCATGCTATGGAACATGAATATCCTAGCAAGTTGGAAGTACTGGCCGAGTATGGATACGACCCAAAGCAAGTTTCACATCTGGTAAGAGTTCAGAATTTTATTAGCTCTTACCTCGCTGGCTACCCATATGAAGAATGTCTTTATCCAAAAGATAAGGATTTTATCATGGATATTAAACTTGGTAGATATTCTTTAGATGAAGCTCGAAAGATTGCTGATAAATATCTAAAGTTAGTCGTAACCGAGGTAGACGAGTTTTGCAGCACTCATAGTAAGAATGATGTAGATACAGAAGTTGATACTTTGCTCAACGAAGTACAATATAATATTGTAAAGAAAGCCCTCTTAGAAGAAATTACTAAGTGATGAAAATATTTGGGCGAAAGAGTTTCATTAAATTCTTCTAATTTTTATATATAATAGCACAATAAGGAGGAATTTATATGGGATTTATTTATAAAATTACCAACACTATCAACAATAAAGTGTATGTTGGCAAAACAGAACGCACCGTTGAAGAGCGTTGGGCAGAGCATCTGCGGAATGTCTCTAAATACAGTGATAGACTACCGCTTTACAAAGCTATGGCAAAATACGGAAAAGAAAATTTCGCTATTGAAACGATTGAGGAGTGTGATACCTCTAATATTGACGATAGAGAAATTTACTGGATTGCTCATTATGGCAGTTATGGGGCTGGCTATAATTGTACTGGCGGTGGAGAAGGCGGCATAAAAGATTATCACGAACATATGGATGAAATTATCCAAAGATATAATAATGGAGAACGATTAGATAAACTTTGCAAAGAGTTCCATTATGATTATGCTTCTTTTAAGCCTAAATTAGAAGCAAAAGGAATTAAAGTGGATACCAATGCTGGTCCTAAAAAGCTATCTAAACGCGTTGCCGCGATCGACCCAAATACAAAAGAAATTATTGCAATATATGAATCAATTTCTGCGGCAGCTAGAGCTATCTGTCCACCTGGAGCTAGTGCAAGAGCAATAGGTAATCATATAAGTAAATATAAAGATATGCCGTCTATTTCTCATGGGTTCTACTGGAAGACCAAAAATACTTTACCCAATATTGATGAATTGTAAGGAAGTGATAACTAGTGATTAAAAACTGGCTCGTTACAGGAGACACTCATGGCCAAGTCCTTGAAAGACTCAGTCATATTGAATATCCTCCTGATGAAACTGCATTGATTATTCTTGGCGATATGGGGCTTAATTTCTATCTGAATAAGACCGATCGCAAGAATAAGAGGAATGTCAACGCAACCGGCTTCCGCATTTATGCGGTCCGCGGCAACCATGAAGAGCGTCCAGAAAACCTTTTTATGGAGCAGATGTACGACGAAGATGTCGACGGCGGAGTATATTATGAACCAGAGTTTCCAAATATCAGATACCTCTTTGATGGAGAGAGCTATAACATTCATGGCTACTCTGTCCTTGTTATCGGCGGAGCGTATTCTGTAGATAAGCGGTATCGACTTGGAGGCCGTCCAGAAGATACAGATAGCTGGACTGGCTGGTTCAAGGACGAACAGCTAACCAAAAAAGAAATGGATGAAATTGACGCATGGGTTGAGGGTAAGCGTTACGATTTTGTCCTAACCCATACTTGTCCTATTTCTTGGGAACCAAGAGATTTGTTTCTCTCTGGTCTTGACCAATCAAAAGTAGACAAGAGCATGGAACTTTGGCTTGAGGATATCAAGAGCAAAGTTGATTGGGAAGTATGGCTCTGCGGCCACTACCATGACGATCGGTTAATCCGACCTGGCGCAGAAATGTATTTCCATGACATTGAATCTCTTGATACAATTTGGGAGCGCTGGCAAGATCCTGAGAACATTGACTGGTGGTTAAAGAAGGATCCAAACTACTATATGGGTAGATAAAAAAATAAAGGGTCGAAGTATTTAATACTTCGACCCTTTTAATTAAAAATCATGCCATTCAATTTTCTGCGGACTTCCAGTTCCACCGATCTTTTGATAGCCATTTGCTGCGGTATATTGTAAGATGGCATCTTCTACAAAGTAGATTTTGCCTTCTTCACCTATCGCAGGAAGCTCAGAACGTTGTGTTACTTCAATGTTTCCACCATTTTTAATCTGTTCCTTAACCCATTCTTTGAGTTTTGTATCATAATGAGATAAAAGGTTAAGGTCAATAAGGTTTTCTAATGCAACTGCCATTAGGACTCACTCCTTAACCAAATAATTTATCAATGTCTGCAATGTCGGCTAAGCTGCCTTCAACGACAACTGTCCCACCGCCTCCGCCACCACTTGACTTCTGTTTAATCCATTGACCCTGGTTATTCAGTTGATAGGTGTTAGAACTTTCAACAACACGGCAAGTGCTGCCAGGGGCATAGTGGGTAGGAAGGGTGGCAATCTCGTCTTCAGTATCAGCTACTAGACGTACTAGATAAGGGGTTACTTTTTCCCCGCTCATCATCTGAGAATACATAGACAATCTGCCCCTTTCATTATTTTCTCTATTGTTATCTAAAAAATGATAATGAGTGTATATCAGCTTTTGGCCAAAATAAATATCTGCTTGAAAAATATTATAAATTATTATATAATATATATAGAAAGTTAAGGAAGAAAGAAGTGATAACCATGCGGATTTGGCATCAAAAACTAATTCCCTATCTTGACCGTCAGCGTCTCTTAGGTCAGCATCGAGAGTGCGCGGCTCTGAGAGGAAAAGGCTGGGGCAAGAAGCACGCAACTGTAGACTACGCTTTTACCCATGACCCTGCTTTACTTGTCGCTTACCATTATCTGATTATGGACGAGATGGAGAAGCGTGGCTACCATCCAGATAAAATTTGGAAGAATCCTAACTGGCGAGGAAGCACATTAGGTGAAGATACATGGATTTCTGATTCTCAGTATGAAGAGATTTACGAATCAGCCAAGCAGGGTAATATGATTTATCCTGAGCATAATGATGCTTATTTGCAGGAGTGTATCAATATCTTGCATGAGAAAGGCATCGACATTACGATGTAACAAGAGAGGAGATAGCTATATGATGCCCTATGTTTGTGATGGAACTATCGTAAGAGTGAGAGACGGCCGCACTGGTAAAGTCATCTGCGTTGATAGAAACACCAAAATTGCAGTAGTCTATACTGGTAAGGCATCTATCTCTACAAAGATTGAAAATCTTGAGGTTATTTCCTACAAGGAGGTTAAGTAAAATGCCCGGAAGAGTAAGAGTTCATCGACCTTCTCCAGAAAAAGAAGGAGAGTATAAGATGCGTATTTTGAGCATCTTGAATGAGTCTGAGGAAGCTATGACGATTGATCAAATCAAGAGTCAAGATATGATTCTTCAGCCGTTGACTTCTCAAAAAATGGCAAGGCTTATCGGCAATCTGATTGAAATGGGATTCGTGCGGAAGGGCAAGTCTAAGAGCCTCGGCCGCATGGTTTATAAGGCTGTAGCAGTTATGATTCGTCAAGGCTACGATGTGAATAAAGAGGAGGAGTAAGATATGGCATATTTTGGTTTGGTAACTAAGTTGCAGAACTGCCGCAAGGACGAGAACTCTGATCGTCTATATCTGGCAGACTGCTTCAACGAGGGCGTTATCGTCGGCCCGGATATGAAGACCGGCGATCTGGTTCTGTATCTGCCAACCGATGGTCAGGTCGATCGTTGGTTTGGCGATAAGTTTACCCTGTTCCGCAAGAATGAGGATGGTACTGAGCAGGGTGGCTATCTGGAAAACAATGGTCACGTGCGGGCTATCAAGCTTCGTGGCAACGAGAGTTCTGGCATCGTCATCTCTCTTGAGCGTGTTTATGAGGTTTTCGGCAATCAGCATTGGAAGAACGGAGATAAGGTAAATACTATCAATGGCAAGGAGTTTTGCCGTAAGTATATTCCTAAGCGTAAGACTCCGAGCACCACTCCTAAGACTTCCTACAAGGGTCGTAAGGCAGAGGGTATTACCTATCCTGAGTTTGCAATGCATACTGACACCGAGCAGCTTGCATACAATCTGGATAAGTTCCGTCCCGGCGATGAGCTGAATATGACTCTTAAGATGCATGGCACTTCTCAGCGTTCTATGAACACCTTTGCCGAGCTACCCAATGGCTTCTTCCGTCGTCTATTCCATATGAAGAAGCGTCTGAAGCAGGCTTATGTTCTCGGTACGCGCCGTTGTGTTGTAACTGAGAACTCTCAGGGCTACTACGGCAATGATCTATTCCGTATGTCTCACCATGAGGCGTTGAAACCCCATCTTGATCCTGGTATGGAGGTCTTTTACGAGGTAGTGGGGTACTACGGTCCCTCTGAGAACGATACCATCATGCCTATCGGCGATAACTCCAAGCTAAAAGATAAGGCTTTCCAAAAGCTGTTTGGTAAAAAGTCTATCTTCTCCTATGGCTGCAAGCCCGGTGAGTCCCATATGTGGATTTATCGTATCACTTCCGAGAATGGCTAGCACGAGTGGTCTCCCGACGAGATTACTACTTGGTGCGATAGATATGGTTTTAACCGTGTTCCTATCATCGAGAACTTCAAGTTCACTACCGCCGAGGACCTGCAGAACCGCATTAACAAGTATTTCGAGGACTTGGTCGATCCTATCGGTAAGACTCACGTTAAGGAGGGCGTCGTAGTTCGTATCGTCAACCGCCGCACTTTCACTGCTTTCAAGTCTAAGACTTACGAGTTCAAAGTGCTTGAGGGTATTATCAAAGAGACTGAGACTGCTCCCGATATGGAGGAGGCACAGGACGAGGTATGATTGGAATTATCCTTGTATTCTTCGCGACATTGGCTCTCCAGTTTATTGGGAGTGCGCTAGCCGAGCCTATCGAGAAAAAGAGCATGGTTTTTCTGCTTGGATTTGCATTTGGTTTAATATCTATGTGGTTAGATATTATTCTTATCCAATTATAAAAAGAAAGAGAGAAATAAATTGAAAAAGTTATTGGCGTTTATTTTAGCTTTAATTATGTGTTTAATCCTAGTAGCTTGCGCTAATGTTAATGGTCATAATAGTATCAGTGCCAATACTAATACCGCGTTGCTCTGGTTTAGTGATACTGGTATTCGAGTAAAGAATCACCAAGATCGTGTATACAGTATCGTTAAAGATGTAAATGGTTTTCTATGCTACTGTTCTGATGTAGAAGGTAATCTCACTCCGGTTTACGATGAAGGTGGATTACCTACTAAAAGCCTAGATATATTTAACTAATAAAGAGAGCCTTACGGCTCTCTTTATTTTTTATAAAATATATGGTATTATATATGTATAAGAAAAGGGGAGAAAGAATATGGAGAATATTTTCTACAGTTTCAAGAATGGTGAATTTCCCGTTCCAGGAAGTAGAGTATTTATTCGTCTCACTGAAGAAGCAATTCAAGAACAAGATTGCCCAGAGGCCTATGTCGTCTCGGTAGAAACTTGGCAAGATGGGCATCTCCATTTTATTGAAGCTGCAGGCGAAGAATATGCAGAATTTCGCCCTAAATATATTAAAGATTGGTGTTATCTGTCTGAACTGCTAAAATTAAACTAAGGAGAGAAAATAATGACAAAACTTGGATTACTTTCTTTATTAGCCAATCTTTCTATGGATTTAGAGTGGGCTGAAGCGAATGAATGGGAAACTCCAATTTGCTTAGCTGGAGATTTACAGCAAGCGATAGAGCTTGTTAAAAAAGAATTAAAGGAGGTCAAAGAATAATATGGCAACGTATGCGTGTTCGGATTTGCATGGTCGCTTAGACCTATTAGAACAGGTTCAGAGCTTCCTCAAACCAGATGATAAAGTTTATTTCCTCGGTGATGCAGGAGATAGAGGTCCTGAACCTTGGGAAACTATCAAGGCAATTGCCAATGACGGTCGCTTTATTTATCTTAAGGGTAATCACGAAGATATGCTTATACAGGCTATGAGAGATGAAATTCGAGCAGAAGGGCACGGAACACTCGGAAAAAATTTCGCTCTACTTTCTCAAAATGGTGGTGGAGAAACTTTCCTTCAATGGGTTTTTGAACCAATGAAAACTAGTTGGTGGAGCTATCTCAAAAAACTGCCGACCTATAAGAAATATGTAAATGAACAAGGAATCACTATTCATCTTTGTCATGCTGGTTTTAATCCAATGCAGGATGACGCTATCCCTAATGACGATGACCTACTGTGGGATAGATGTCATTGGCACTCTAAGGAACCTATTTTTGATGATAAAGAAATCTGCGTGCATGGTCATACTCCAATCCCTTATTTATTAAAGCGAAACAATTGGGATGATGAAATTCCCGATTGGGATGGCGGAGCTTGGTGGTACGCGCAGGACCACAAAGTTGATTTGGACTGTGCAAGTTGGTATACTGGTTATACAGTATTGTTAGATTTGGACAGTTTTGACGAACATATCTTCAAGGCTGCTGATGCGATTGACCTTTCTAAGAAGGAGGGATGGTAATGATTTCTGGATTGTATTCTCTGTTTAATGAGAGATGGGCAGATAAGCAAACCATTTGGATATATTCTGACCCCCATTTCGGTGATGAAGAGCTCGCCGCGGGAACTCCCGGTCGTCCGTCTGATGAAGAGCAGATTAAACTTATCAATAGTAAAGTTGGTAAGAAAGACGCTCTGATTATCTTGGGCGACTGCGGCGATCCGGCTATGTGCGCTAAACTGCGAGGTTACAAGGTGCTTATTATGGGGAATCATGATGCCGGCCGCAGTAATTATGAGAAAAAAATTATCTCTCGCAAATTCCCCAAAGAAGTGTTTCAAAGATCTGAAGCTCTTGATGAAATGAAGCGTATCTATCCCGGTTGTCAGTATTCTATTACTGAGGGATATGACTTCCATTTTCCTTTTGATTATTGGGAGGTTTCCGCGGACAATAATCTTTTTGACGAAATCTATGAGGGGCCTCTTATGCTCGGTGAAAAACTCATTCTTTCTCACGAGCCGCTTCCGATGATTCCTTGGGCTTTCAACATTCATGGTCATGTGCACGATCGTCGCCATAAAAATGACGACCGTCACTTGAATGTTTGCTCTGATGTAATTAGCTACAGCCCAATCAATCTTAACCAGTTACTAAAGAATGGACTTACCTCTAAAATCTACTCTGTACATAGGCAGACTATTGATGTAGCTACGAAAAGAAAGGAAAAGAGGAAAAACAATGGATGACCTTATGAATTTACTGTTTGGCATTGCTTACAATAATCACGACGCCGACCTCGTCGGACGCGATCAGGTTGATAATTATACTATTGACACCTGTTTAACAGCGGATGCAGGTTACGAAATCGCAGTTTGGATGGATGATCACGATATGATTATTGTGGCGCGTTATGACAATAGAGAAGAGGCTGTATTGGGGCATTATGAGTGGACTAGAAAATGTAAGAGCCATCCTACCTCCGCTTATAGTGTTCAGTGTGAGTGCGATATTTCGTTTTAATATATAAGAAAGGAGAAAAATAATGCCTATTCATGACGACCTCGGTAAAAGAATGAAAGAGTTCTATGAAAATGTACCTAAGACCAAGTTAATGCGCCGCACCCCTGTCGCAATCCGCATTGATGGCAAGGTTTTCCACACTTTTACTCGTGGTTTTAATAAGCCATTCGACGATGTACTGATTAGCGCAATGCAAGATACAATGAAATATCTCTGCGAGAATATTCAAGGGTGTGTGTTAGGTTATACCCAGAGCGATGAAATCACCCTTATTCTCGTTGACTATAAGCGACTTAATAGTTCTGCTTGGTTTGATTATGAAGTGCAGAAGATGTGTTCTATTGCAGCCTCTATGGCAACAATGGCTTTCAACAAAGCATTTAATGAAGGAGTCCAGCATAGGAATCTAAGTTATTATGCCGCTCATGCGACTACGGATAACCCTTACCCACAAGATGATTTGGGACAGACTTATGCGGTAAAAGCACAAATTGGTGCCATGTTTGATGCTCGTTGTTTTAACATCCCAAAAGAAGAAGTTACGAACCTTGTTTATTGGCGTCAGTTAGATGCAACCCGTAATTCTATTCAGATGGTAGGTCAGGCTAATTTTTCTCATAAAGAACTTCAAGGGAAGTCTTGCGAAAAAATTAAAGAGATGCTGATTGCAGAAAAAGGAATCTCTTGGGAGGACCTCTATCCTATGTATCAGCATGGCTCTTGCTGCATCAAAGTCACAACTGAAATTGATGGAGTAACTCGCTCTAGCTGGGAAATTGATAAAAATATCCCGTTATTTGTCGGAGAAGGACGAGAATATATCGAATCTCTAATTCAATGTGAGGAATAAGTTATGAAGTGCGGAGTATGTAAAAAATATATGTCAACCGCTACGCAAGGATACGGAGTATGTTCAGCTCCCGCTTCTTACTTCCCTGTAAAGGCTGAAGACCCTTGTCATTTTATTCTTCTTAAGCCTACGGTATGTAAAGACTGCGGACGATTTGGAAAGGACACCGCTTGTATGGGTGTTTCAGAGAATGACCCCATTTATATTGATGGCGAACGTTGCAGCGGCTTCATTGACAATCAAGTCGAAGCATTAGAACAAGAAGTGTTTAACTTCTTTATGAGTCATGATGGCGATAAGGAAGTTACTAAGGCAACGATTCTCGGCATGATTGAAAAGATGGAACTTCCGTGGGAATAAGGAGGAATAACCGTGGCTGAATGGCAAAAAGGAACAGGATGGAAAGAATGGTTTGAAATCACTGGTGCGGATGGAGTAGATTTTCACCCAATCGGGCAAGATCCGCGTAAAAATCCGGTCATTGTGTTGCAGTCTAATACCAAGGAAGACATTCTCGAAAGAAAAGTCGGCTATCCAAAGAGTGATTATTCATTCTGGAAAAAAATCAATGGCAGGAAATATTATATCTCTCTTGACAATCCGGTTGAGTTAACTCACAAGATCAATGTAACTGTCGAGGTAGAGTATGTCATAGGTCATCTGCGAGACGGCTACTATAATGGAAATCTTGAGCTTTCTGACGAAGATTATAAAAGGTTCCGGCAAGCACCAGAGGTTTTCTTGCTAACTCATCCAGGTCTATGGGAAGATTGGCCTTTTACAGTAGACGGCTATGAAGTTGATGACATTGGAGATATTGAAAAAGTCTATTTCACTGACCAAACTTACCAATATAACTAAATAAAAATCAAAAGGTTCTATCTTCTTAGAACCTTTTGATTTTTTTATAAATATGTATTATAATATATATAGAAAGTTAAGGAAAGGAAGTTATGAAGTATGGTCACTAAGAACGACGCGATTAAAGCATGGGAAACTCTCGATGGTATCATTGATAACCTGGATTGGAGCGGCGTATTTATTGACGACGAGTTGAATGATATTGAGAAGTCAATGGCCACTATCCAGCAGTTTATCGAACAGGAGGGAAAGTAAATGAAGCATCGTGACCACACCAATGGCTTGCTCGGTTATCACGACAGCGATAGATGTATATTCGATTTATGGTCACCTTATGATCCGCATCATCCCCATCTTGACCACAATAGAGACGACTGCGCACAGGAAAATCGAGCTTTTTCTCCTTTTGCTGAACACCAGCAAGACCTTGAGGACGCCGTCAATATTCTTGTTGAAGCGAGGATGAATGGCGAAGAGAATTGTTCTATTGAATTTGAAACCGAGGTATCTGATGAAGATATTGCTTGGGTAATGGCTGAAGTTGAACGGAGACTGCGGGGTCGATAAGATGTGTAACTATTGCACCGCTCCAGATACCAGATGCATTCACTGGCAAGGTATATTCTGCGAATTAGATGTGGAGCGAAGAAAGTGACAACTGAGCTGAAAGTTATGGTCGGCGTGCCCGGTAGTGGCAAGTCTACTTGGATTAAGCAAGAGGTAGCACGAATCGAGGAAGAGCACCGTACCACTTGCGTAGTCTCCAGAGATTTCGTGCGGCAGTCCATCTTGACCGATCGAGATGGCTACTTTGACAAGGAAACCGAAGTATTTAACGAATTTGTGAGGCAGATAAATGAAGCTATGGAGCTTGGTATTGATGTTGTATTTGCAGATGCTACTCATATTAGTCCTGCTTCTCGCGCAAAGCTCCTTGGGCGGCTGATCGCGGACCCGCATACCAGACTAACCTTTGAGGTCATTGATGTTCCTACCGAGGTTGCTCTTGAGCGTAATGCTCAGCGCACTGGCTTTGCCAGAGTTCCCGATTCCGCAATTAAGAAGATGAAGAAGGGATTTTCTGTCCCTACCGAAAAAGAGTTTCCTAAGACTAAGTGGGGATTCTCCGATATTAAGGTGTGTGTACACCATTAAGAGAGGGTGATAAAATGAAAATTTGGCTATCATCAGATTACCATTATAATCACGATAAAGAGTTCATCTGGAAAGCTCGTGGTTTTGAGAGCGTTGAAGAGATGAACGAAACTATCGTAAAAAAGAATAATGAGTGTGTAGCGCCGGAAGATACACTCATTATCTGCGGCGACCTTATGCTTGGCGGAGCTAATAAGCTCGAAGAGGGGCTTGCTCTGCTCAATCGCATGAATGGTCGTAAACTCGTGGTTGGTGGCAACCACGATACCTCCGTCCGCAGAGAAGCCTATTTGAAGGCTGGTATTCCTGTGTTTGATGCCTATGCTTTCACTTACCGCAAGTATCATTTTTATGCTTCTCATTATCCAACTCTGACCGGCAATCTTGAGAAAGAGTCTCTCAAGCAGGTAACCTGCAATCTCTTTGGTCATACTCATCAGACCTCCAACTTCTACAACGAGATTCCTTTCATGTACCACGTTGGCGTAGACTCTCACGAGTGCTATCCTGTATTGCTCGATGATGTCATTGAGGAAATGAAAGATAAGGTTGAGGATTGCAAGGCTCAGCTGTAGAGCGAAAAATCTAAACCTGTTATCAGATGTAGTAAGTGTGTATATATTTATCCCAACTGCGGCTGTTTGCCTGAGTATTGCACGCACTACAAGCGCGACCCTCCTGATGGAGGCTATTACGGTTAACTAAATAATTTAATATAAAGGAAAGAAAGATATGCTTATTTTTGCCATTCTACTCATTCTGATTGCACTTGTTGCTTTCATCACCTGCTCCATTGTCTGCGGGACTGCGAAGAAAAAGGCTTCGGAAACCAAGGATGATTGGGAGCGCCGTTCGTATGTGAAGGTCATTAAGTCTATCACACGCGTAAAGTGGATTGCCACGCTCGGTGCACTTGTTATCTTGATTATCGTACTGGTAATTGGTGGTGTCCGCGTTGTTGATGTAACTGAGGTCGGTGTTGTAAAGACTTTTGGTGAGATTTCCGGTACTATTGATTCTGGTCTGAATTTCATCAATCCGCTTACTCAGAAGGTTACAATGTATGACCTTCGCGTCCATGTGCGGGAGTCTTCTTTTGCTTCCTATACCAAGGATGCTCAGCCTCTCACTGCCTCAATTGAATATCAGTATGCTCTGAATCCTGCTTTTGCCGAAGATGTGGCACGTGAGTATGGCTCATATGAAATTCTGGAAACCAAGCTCGGCAATGTTATTGAAGAGAAGGCTAAGATTGTATTTGCGCATTATAGCGCTATGCCTCTTCTTGAGAATCGCTCAAACCTTTCTACCGAAGTTGCTGAGGAAGTTAAGACCATTGAAGACCTGTTCCATGTAACTTTCACTTCTGTTGTTGTTAAGGATATCGACTTCTCTGACGCTTTTGAAGCTTCTGTCGAAGCTAAGATGACCGCAGAACAGGCTGCTCTGAAGGCTGAACAGGATAAAAAGACTGCTATTATCCAGGCTGAGCAGAAGAAGGAAGTCGCCGCAATTACTGCCGAAGCCGCTATTGCGCAGGCTAAGGGTGAAGCAGAAGCTCTGGAAATTACTCGTCAGGCTCTGCAGAATATGCCCGATACTTGGATTCAGCAGCTCTGGATCGAGAAGTGGGACGGCAAGCTGCCTACCACACAGGCGGGTTCAGACGCCGCAATTATTGTAAATCCCAATATGGGTAACTAAGATTGGCCCCTAGCTCAATTGAGCTAGGGGTTTTTCTCGCTTATCCCCGTCTGTCTCCGAATTTCCGTGCGCACAGGCCCACCAAATTTTTTAAGCAATTAGGGCAAATTTGATTTATCCATAAAAATTTGCTATCATATAGTTAAAGAATTAAATAAGGAGAACAAAACTATATGAATTTGGTTAAAGCTATATATAAGGCTCCTGTGATTATGAAAGATTATTGGGAAGAGGAAGGCGTTACCAACGTAAAGATTTGTTATCAAGGACAAACCTTCCATGGTGCAGCGTTACTAAGCAAAGAAGATGAAGGCTTCTATTCTAAAAAAGTAGGATATAATCTCGCTTTATCAAAAGCAAGGATTGAAGCCCTTGAATATTTCTATAAACAAGAGAAAGATAAGTTTGATGTTCGCAATCAATTTTATCAAGAGGTATTAGGTCTTGGCGCTAAAACTCCTGCGGAAGTCGATCCCTCAGGCGCCTTTAATCGTAATTTGATGCGCATTAAAGGTCGCATGACCGCGTTAAAAGAGGCACTCGATAAAGAAAAGGATATGTTAAAGAAATATATTGAAGGTCAAAATAAGGCTATTGAATCTGTTAGACGCTTTAGACAGAAGGCCGATAATAATTAAAAAATACCTTTTATTTATCATAATAAGTAAGAGGTGGTTATATTGACATTATTATATATTTCATTTGGGATTCTCTTTATCACTGTGGGTGCCACCTTACTCAACAGTATTAGCGAAATTATTAGCGCGGTTACTGAACTTATTAAAGCCAATATTAACGAACGAATTGTTCGGCATAATGTGAAGATTAATAAGCTTAGTGAAGGAGAAACTCATGCTAGGGCAATAGGATTTGCCACTACATTCGAAGAGGAAGATGACGATGAATAAAGACCTAAGATTCCCAACAGATAGATACTTCTATGACACTTGCTCTCTGATCGCCGCAGGTGAAAGTCTATTTGAGACAGATAAGCCATTTTTAATTTCTTCTATTACTCTTAAAGAGTTGGAGAGAATTAAAACAGCTTCTAATAAGGATATTGATGTCAAATATTCCGCTCGTCTATTGCTTCATAATTTTGAACAATATCCAGATAAATATGAAGTAATTCCCCATAAGGTAGACTACGAAAAGCGTATTACCGATATGGGATTTGACTTAACAGACGATACAAGAATCTTGTCTGACGCTCTTCATTGCGATGAGCGAGACGATATCGTCTTTGTAACAAACGATTTAAGCCTAAAGCATATCGCTGGTTGCTTCTTTGGCGACGGTATGATTGAAAGTATTCCCGAAGAGATTGATAATTATACCGGTTATATTGAAGTAACACTTACCGACGAAGAACTTGCAGAGTTCTATCAAAATCCTAACGACAACCCATTTGGCTTGCTACCTGGTCAATATATTATTATCAAGAGTAGTAATAATGAGATTGTTGACCTGCGGGTTTGGGATGGCGTAGAGTATAGTTATCTTGCTTCTAAGTCTATTAACTCTAAGTGGTTTGGTAAAATTGCTCCTTATGAGGGTGATATTTACCAAAAAATGCTGTTTGATAGTTTAAGAAATAATAAGTTAACCTTAGTAAAGGGCCCCGCAGGTAGCGGCAAAACTTATGTTTCTCTTGCTTACCTAATGGCAAAACTAGAAGCACATGAACTCGATAAGATTATCGTATTCTGTAATACTATTGCTACTGCCAATTCTGCTAGACTGGGTTACTATCCTGGTACAAAGGATGAAAAACTACTCGATTCTCAGATCGGTAACTTACTGAGCAGTAAGTTTGGTGGCCGCGAAGGTGTCGAGAAGCTAATCGCGGAGGGTAAGTTAGTTCTTCTACCATTCTCTGATATTCGAGGATATGACACAAGCGGTATGAAAGCAGGTATTTATATTTCCGAGGCTCAGAACCTTGACCGCACTCTTATGAAACTGGCTCTACAAAGAGTGGGCGAGGATTGCATCTGTATCATTGATGGTGACGAAAAGACTCAGGTTGATGATATCCATTTCTCTGGAGCAAATAACGGTATGCGCCGTGTCTCTAAAGTCTTTAGAGGTAAGGATGTATATGGAGAAGTAGCCTTAAGAAATATTTATAGAAGTAAGATTGCATCTATAGCGGATGCTATTTAATAAGAAAACTGAGAAGCAATCTTTTGATTGCTTCTCTTTTTATATACCCTAAATGGAGGTGAGATTATTGGCGGATAATGCCAAGGTTATTTGGAACTATTTCAAAGCTAAAGGCTTAAGTGATTGCGGAATCGCTGGTCTAATGGGTAATTTATATGCAGAGAGTGGATTAAATCCGGTGAATCTACAAAACTCATACGAAAAGAAGTTAGGTATGACCGATTCCTAGTATACACAAGCCGTTGATAATGGTTCATACTCCAATTTCGTTAAAGACTCTGCTGGATACGGTCTAGCTCAGTGGACATATTGGAGCCGCAAACAAGGATTACTTAAACTGTGTAGAAGTCGAAGTAAGTCAATTGGAGATCTGAATACCCAATTAGATTTTTTATATCAGGAACTAAGTACAAGTTACTCCTAGTTATTAAAAATCTTAAAGACTACCTCATCTGTTGAAGAAGCATCTAATTTAGTTATCACTCAATTCGAGCGACCGGCTGATCAAAGTTCCGCGGCCTTACAAAAACGTGCCGCATATAGCCAACAATTCTTCAACTCCTACGCAACACAAAAGGAGGAAGCAACTGGGATGAAGTATTCTGATACAAACAAGCCTATTGTATGTATGCAAACCAATAGTAAGTGCTATAAGAACACTGGAAGAATGAACCCTGTGGGCATCCTATGGCACAGCACCGGATGCAATAACCCAAATCTCAAACGCTATGTGCAACCATTAGCAACAGATGCCAACTATAATGAAATGATTAAACTACTCGGCAAGAATACTAGCGGAAACGACTGGAATCACGTTAGTGTTGATGCCGGGCTTAATTGTTGGATCGGCAAACTCGCAGATGGCTCTGTAGCAACAGTACAGACCATGCCATGGAATTATAAGCCATGGGGTTGCGGCTCTGGCCCTAAAGGCTCTTGCAACAACGGTTGGATTCAGTTTGAGATTTGCGAAGACGCGCTCAATGACGCGAATTATTTTGATAAAGTATATAAAGAAGCCTGTGAATTAACAGCTTATTTATGCAAACTTTATAACATTGATCCAAATGGAACAGTAAAATATAATGGTGTAACTGTTCCAACTATTCTATGTCATGTAGATAGTAATAAGTTAGGACTTGGCTCTGCGCACGCAGATGTCTTACACTGGTTCCCAAAATTTGGAAAGAACATGACTACTGTAAGACAAGACGTTGCTGCGCTACTGAATGGTAATGAGGAGGACGACGATATGACTCAAGAGAAGTTTAATGAAATGATGGAAGCCTATTTAACCCAGCTGGCTAGCTTGCCCGCAACTTGGGAAAAGGATGCTATGGATTGGGCGCAATCTACTGGACTTATGGCTGGTAATAGTCAAGGACAGTTAATGCCCAAGCGCTTTATGACTCGTGGCGAACTCGCGACTGTCCTAAAGCGTTATTCCGAAATGAAGTAATGGCTACATCTAAACGAGTAAAAGGCAGACACATTTCTAAAAGAGATTTCTCAAAATAGCTGATTTGTGACATCCGTTCACTACTATGGATTGTCACTATTTCCGGTATTCTGCTAGCTTTTTATTGCGTTCATTTAGGTTATTTAGGTACTCTACCCTGGATCAGTGCATTAGTTGGACTACCCTGGTCCGCACATGGAGTAGTTTGTTCATTCTATCTAAATATGAGTAAATCCGACCATCAAAAAGGCGGGATTACTTATGACCTCGCAATCAATGATCAACAGCAATAGCAGACAATAATCACGGACGAAGCAACTATTTAATTATAAAGGCTTAATAGATTTAATAATCTATTAAGCCTTTTTCTTATTTTAAGCTTGATTTTTCATAAAATATATGGTATTATATATTCAGAAATAGTAAAGGAGCATTAAAATTAAATGAGATATTTGAGGTCTTGTCGATGATAGTGATATATACAGATGGATCAACCTTGAAGAATGGCGCTAAAAACGCAAAAGGTGGTTTTGGAGTGGTAGTTTGTGAGGGTGAACCTCATCAAGATCCAGCAACCTATAAAGTAATTGCGGCGTACTCTGAACGCGCCGACGGCACGACAAACAATAGAATGGAAATGTCAGCTATCTTGTGGGCATTAACAAATTATGGCGCACGAGATGGAGATTTCTTTATTCCTATTGTTTATAGCGATTCCATGTATTGCGTCAATAGCTTCACCAATTGGATTAAGAATTGGAAGGCTAATGGATGGGTAAGAGCTGGTAATAAACCATTAGAAAATAAAGATTTAATCTTTGAATATGATAGACTGACAACAAAAGAAGGTCTACAGATTGATTTGCGGTACGTTAAAGGTCACAACGGAACTTTATTTAACGAACTCGCAGATCAGCTTGCTACGGGTAAAATTACCGAACAGCAAGTGTTAGATATGTATGGAGGATAATTAAATGGGTAAACTATATGATGAAAAGAGTATTGAGTCATTAAGTCCTCTTGAGTTCACAAGATTGCGGCCGGGCGTTTACGTCGGTAGCACGGAGTATTCTACTCAGTTATTGATTGAGATTGTCTCTAACGCAGTCGATGAATTTAAAGCAGGCCATGGCAATAAAATTATTGTAACAATTAAAAAGGATAATACCATTATTGTGGAAGATAATGGCCAGGGTTTCATTCCTAATGCCAAACGCGATGATGGTAAAACTGTGCTCGAAGCATCCTTTAGCGTATTGAACACTTCTGGTAAGTATTCTGACGATGGCGTTTATGAGGGTACTGCTCTCGGTCTGAATGGTATCGGTAGTAAGTTGACGACTTATCTATCTCATTGGCTTGAGGTAATTACTCATCGAAATGGTAGATATGAGCATATCTGGTTCAAGGAAGGTGTCTTTGACAAGCGAGACGTCGGTGCATGGGCTAATAAGGATCACCCTTCTGGTACTTTAGTCCAGTGGCAACCTAATGAAGAGTTCTTCACGCATCCAGAAGTAGATATGCCAGTTATTATCAATCTTTTCAAGGTAATTGCGTGCCTGTGTCCCGGTTTGACTATCGAGTTGAATAGAGAAGGGCAGCCGCAGGTTGTCTTCGCTTCTAAGAATGGTCTTATGGACTTAGTAGATGAAGCAGTTAAGGGTAAGGAAATCTTGAAGAACCGCTTAAACTTCAATTTTTCTGATGGCAAGAACAAGCTGGATTTAGTTCTGACCTATACAAATGCTTATTCTGCGACCATTGTTCCTTATGTAAATACCGGTCTTACAGATTCAGGTCCGCATATTACGCAAATTAAGACCATTCTTACGAGAGAAATGAATAAGTTCTTCCGTGAAAAAGGGTGGTTAAAAGATAAGGATGAAAACCTCACTGGTGAGGACTGCCAGGAAGGTATGTATATTGCCTTCAATGTGACCGCTCCCGGTGTCGCATATGACGCTCAGACCAAGAGCAGAGTTGTTAAACTCGATATGAAACCCTTTACAGCGGCAATCGCAGAGGAACTCCAGTATTGGTTTGCCGCAAACGAGAAAGATATTAAGGGAATCGCGGATAAGGCGCTTAACGCTCGTAAGGCTAGAGAAGCTGCCCGTAAGGCTAGAGATGCGGCTCGTGGCGTAAAAGCGAAAAAGGAAACTGGTCTTAAGGCAAAAATGCAAATCAGTAACAAGTTTATTGATTGCACGAATAAGAATCCTAAGAATCGTAACCTTCTTCTCGTAGAGGGTTTGTCCGCAGGCGCATCTGCGGTGGAGGCCCGCAACCCCAAGACTGACTGCATCTATATGCTACGAGGAAAAATTGTCTCTCCGCTGAAAACCGCAGTAGACAAGATTCTTGCGAATCAAGAGATGTCAGATATTGTGCGTGTAATTGGCGCGGGATTTGATTCTTCTTTTGATGTTAATAAGATGAATTTTGATAAGATTGTCATTACTTCTGATGCAGATAGTGATGGCGCAGACATTGAGCTTTTGCTTATCACTTTCTTCTACACTTATATGCGTCCTCTTGTAGAAGCTGGCAAGCTATATAGAGCTGTAACTCCGTTGTATATTATTCGTCAAAAAGGAAAAGAGTATTACTGTTATTCCGAAGATGAATTAACAGAGTGGAAGAATAGTCATAGCGGTTCGTATGACTTGCTGCGTGCTAAGGGTCTTGGTGAGTTGAATCCTGAAGATTTGCAGAAGGTCTGCTTTATGAATGAGAGATACAAGCGTATTTCTATCTCTGACGCAGAGAAAACCACAGAATTGCTCAACATTCTGATGGGTAGCGCAGTTGAGCCTCGCAAGCAATATATCTACGATAATGCTAACGAACTCGGTTTCAATTTTGAGTAATAAGGAGTGATTTTATGAGTTTGATTACAGAAGTTGATATTCTTGATGAAGCTAAAGATAACTTTCTGACTTATGCGGAAGAAGTTCTAACCGATCGTGCAATTCCTGCCGCAGAGGACGGCCTCCTTAGCGCTCAGCGAAAGATTCTTTGGACAATGGAAGATTACCTCAAAATGGATAACAAGAGTAAGACTAAAAAGTGTAATGCTATTATTGGTTCCACTCTGGCAACATCTTACTTCCATGGCGATATTGCCTGCTATGGCGTTCTGCGAAAGATGGCGCAGGAGTTCCTCATGCGCTATCCTCTCGTGACTGGACAGGGGCAGTTGGGCACACAGGAAAATAACGATATGTTCTCATCTTCTCGTTATACTGAGGCTAAGCCTTCTAAGTTTACCGACTTGATGATGAATGACTTTAGTAAGAATGTTGTTCCTACTAAAGAGACTTACAATGGTGAGTTTCAAGAGCCTATCGTTCTTCCCTCACTATTCCCTAACGCAATCTGTAACGGTCGTCAGGCAATCGGCATTTCTATGGCACATAACTCTGCTCCGCACAATCTGACAGAGGTATGTAATGCTGCTATTGCTTTGATTGAGAAGGGTGAACTGACTATTGATGAAGTGTTGTCCTATATCCCCGGTCCAGATTTCCCTCTCGGTGGTACAGTTCTTAACATTAAAGATGTGCGGGTAGCTTTTGCGTCCGGTAAATCCAATATCTCTCTGAAAATCCAGGGTGATTATGAGATTGATGGACAGGATATTGTCTTCACCAGTATTCCTTATCGCACCTACCGTAATAAGATTAAGGAACAGATTGAGAAGAATATTGATGTTTTGAGTGAGCTGATTGATGACTTCGATGATGAGTCTAATATCGGTCAGAACAAGCTGGTATTCCATGTGAAAGATGGAGTCTCTGTATCTAAAGCATTGAATAAATTATTCTTGCTGACAGATTTACAGTCCACTTTATCCTATAACATGAATTACATCGTTAATGGCACTCCTAAGTTGTGTTCTATGGTTGACTTGCTCCATGCTTATGTTAACCACCAAGAAGATGTTCTTGTCAACGCTACAACTTTTGATAAGGAGAAGGCTGAAGCAAGAGCACATATCCTAGAGGGTCTGATCGCCGCAGTTGATAAGATTGATGAAGTAATTGCATTGATTAAGCAGTCTGCGGGACGAGCTGATGCGAGAACTAAGTTAATGGATTTCCTCTCTGTTGATGAGGTGCAGGCAAACGCGATTCTTGATATGAAACTCGGTAAATTAACTCGTATTGATAAAGAAGAATTAGTCAATGAGCTAAAGGAAAAGAAAGAGTTTATTGCTAAGTGTATTGAAATCTTAACTGATAAAGAAGTAAGAAATAAAGTCTTAATCTCTAAGATTACTCAGTTAAGAGATACTTATGGCGATGCTCGTAGAACTAAACTTCTCAATACCGACATTCCTAAGCAAGAGAAAGAAGTAGTGGTTGTAGAGCCGAAGGATTGCGTGGTCATCGTTACTAAGAAGAATACTATTAAGCGCATTGATGCTAAGAACTTTAAGGCTCAAAAGCGCAATACCACTGGTGTTAAGACAGGTGACATTGTCCTCTTTTCGCAGAAGACTAATACGCAGGATACCTTAATGGTATTTTCTTCTAAAGGTAAGATGTACCGTGTGTTAGTTGATAATATCCCGGAGGGAACTAATGCATCTAACGGTATGCCTATTTCTACCTTGATTGAGTTTGAGAACGGCGAAGTGCCGATGGCATTTACAACTATGACAAGAGACACAGATAAGAAGTTTATCTTCTTTGCTACGAAGAATGGTACTATCAAGAAGGTTCCTCTTGATGAATATGATAAGATGAAGCGCACTGGTATTATCGCTATTAGCTTTAAAGATGGTGATGAACTCGCAGATGTTACATTTATCAATCAAGAGCAGATGTTACTGGTAACAAAGAACGGCATGGCCATTCGATTTGGAACCACGGAAATGCCTATCTCTTCGCGCACAGCTCAAGGTGTTAAGGGTATGAAGCTCAATGATGGCGACAGTGTAATTACGGCATTGCCGATCGTGGATCCCGCAGATTACCTTGCTATTGTTTCTAAGAGTGGTTTAGGTAAGAAGCTAAAGATTGATGAACTTACTTTGCAGAACCGTGGAGGCAAGGGATTACTCTGCTACAAGGGAGAGATCGCCGGAGCGGAGATTATCAAAGAAAGTGATAATCTCCTTATCAATGGTGATAAGTCATCTATTGTTATTAGTGGTAAAGACATTCCCACTCTTGGTCGAGTCTCCATGGGCAACATCATGCTGAAGAATAACGAACAAGTAATTTCCATCACGCAAGTATAAGAGAAAGAATGGGTATACCCATTCTTTCTCTTAGTTGACTTTTCTTTTTAATTATTATAATATATTTATATAAAAGAAAGGGAAATAACAATAAATGAGTTTTGATAAAGGTAAGATACATGAGCTGTATCCCGAAGCGGAAAACTTAATGATTGAGCCAATGCTCATTTGGAAGTTACCTGCTGGAAAGGAATTCATGCTCTCTGAAGTATGCTCTAATGGAGAATATTTCCTTGAAGAGAAGATTGATGGAGCATTTTATCAGTTTGTAAAAACTGAAAATCATTCTTATCTTTTTGGTCGCACAGTAAGTAAACTATCTGGTATTCTTACAGAGAAAAGTGACAATGTACCTCACTTAAAAGAGGCGTTGAACTGTCTTCCCGCAGGAACAATTCTCATTGGAGAAATTTATGTTCCCGGTGGCACATCAAAAGATACCGTAAGTATTATGGGATGTTTACCGGCTCTTGCTATCAAGAGACAGGAAAAAGAGCCAATTCATTATTATGTGCATGATATTATTGCATATGATACAGTCAGTCTTATTGACTCACCTGCGGATTTGCGCTATAAGATTCTTTCCGCTATCTGGAAGAAGCACAATCTTGATCAGTATAGTTTCTTAAGACTTGCTACTCGCGTCGATGAAGATATGGAAGCTGAAATCTCTCGTATCTTAAAGTCTGGCGGCGAAGGCGCGGTCTTAAAGAAGAAAGATTATCCATATACTCCCGGTAAAAGACCTGCATGGTCTACAATCAAAGTTAAGCAGATGGATTCTATTGATTTAATCTGCACCGGCTTCTGTGATGCTACGAGAGAGTATACAGGTAAAGAGTTAGCTACTTGGGAGTACTGGGAAGAGCGTGGCGAGCGAAGTCAAGATGGTGAATACACTTGGTTATTAAGCGAAGGTCAATATTATGAAGACCATTTGCATAACCCTCATATCTATAGACCAGTAACCAAGCCTTATTTTCTTGGCTGGAAAACCGCAATTAAGATTGGCGCATACAATGATAAGGGCGAGTTAGTTGATTTAGGTACAGTTAGCTCTGGATTAACTGACGATAACAAAAGAGAAATGACTGAGAATCCCGATTTGTGGCTTGGTCATGTTGTAGCTCTTGATTGTATGCAAATTGACAAGAAAGAGCATACTTTGCGACATCCAGTATTCAAGTGTAAACGAGAAGATAAGGATGCTAAAGATTGCGTTATATCAGAAATTTTTTGTTGACTTAAAAAATATTTTCTGATATAATATATATGTAATTCAGAAAAGCAATAAAAAGGACAGATTGTATGACCCGAAAACAGATGAAGAAGTTTGCCGATGAAATCTATAACTGTGAACTTGTTCACCAAGATGAAAATGCCTCGAAAGAGGATAAAGCCCACGCGGAAGACCGAATTATTCAGTTAACTAAGTAGATTATGGCTTTTCCAGATGGGATTAATGCTTTACTGGAAATTGATGCTTTAGTAGCATCGAAAATTAAATAATTCATTTTTAGAGGAGAAATATTAAAATGGCTATGAAGGAAAATACTCGTAAGGTTTTCGATTATCTTAAGGACAATGCTGACAAGGATTTAACCGCTGCTGATGTTGCTGAGGTCCTCGGTCTTGAGAAGCGCCAGGTTGATGGTATCTTCACTTCTGCACTACAGCGTAAGAACCTTGGCGTTCGTGAGCCCGCTGAAGTTGAGCTTGCCGATGGCTCTCATCAGAAGGTTAAGTACCTCCGTCTGACTGACGAGGGCATGGCTTTCGATCCTGACGCCCAGGAGTAATAAACTTGAATCGGTAAGAGTGTAATATCTCTTACCGATTTCTTTTACTCTATGATTTATTATATATTATCTGGCTTGATTATTGCGCTTTTACTTGGATATGTAATATATCTCCGGCATAATCGGCTTTAGGTAGTATTGATAAATAAAGAGAGACAAAAAGAAAATGATGAAATTGAATAGAAGATTATCCAAAATAGAGAAACATTAGAAAAAGTAAAAGATAGTATTGTAGCTTAGAATAATGTGGTCTAGTCTTTAACCAATACTGCCGAAAAATTGCGGGAAAGCGCAGAATAGCAAGCCCAAGAGAGCGCAAGATTGAAGTTCGCGCAATAGATGGAGGAACTCGATAAGGCTTATCAAGTGCAAAAAGATGCTAACACAGAAGAACTGAATAAACTCGCTGAGAAGGTATCAATTGAGCAAGATAAATTGGGATAGCTTGAAGCTAAATAGTTAGCATATATTCAAGCCCAATGTCGCCAAGAAGAGATCGCCGCGAATTAGGATTACTATAGATTGGCTATTGATGAGTTTGGTCTAAATGATATTACTTTATTACGTGATTTACAGATTCATTTTATGAAAAAAGAAATCATTGATAAAGTAATATGGGAAACTTATTATCGCCCCGCTTATGACATTCTTATGACTCATTTGTTTGCGACGAATAAGAACAAGGTTTGCGGAATCTATAAGATTACAGATTTAACGACTGGCTAGGCTTATATCGGATAGTCTGTTGATATAAAAGAACGTTTTAGACAGCATATTAAAGCCTCACTGGCTTATGGCCCAGCTACTAATAAATTATATCAAGCGATGCAAAAATCTGGACAGAATAATTTTAGTTTTGAGGTTTTGGAGGAAGTTCCTAGAACGCAATTAAATGAGCGAGAGACTTATTGGATTGACTTCTATAAGACAAAAGAATTAGGAATGAATGGTACACGTGGAGGTTCATAATGTTTAAGATGATTGCAAACCGTGGTTCAGGCAAGACAACTAGCTTAATGTACCACGCTGATCTCCTAGCAAAAGAGAATCCAGATAAGCAGGTTCTCTTTGTTACGTCACAGCCGCAGTTGATGGCTGGAAGGTTCTTAGAGCTATCCGGATCTGATCATTTACCTTAGAATCTAGGCTTTATTAGCTATAGTTATTTCTTGGTAAAGATTAAGGGTTTAAAAGATTATATCGCAGTAGTAGATGAACTTGACTACTGGCTCCAGCAATTCCAGATTGTTGGATACACTAATACTGTAGGAACGGGGATTTTTAACTAATGAATAAAGCAGATAGATATATGGTTGAAGCCATTCTTAATATTCTTAATAATGGCTATAAGGATATTAACCCTAGACCTCATTATGCTGATGGCACTCCCGCGCATACTCTATCTGTAAATCATGTTTTTCGCACCTATGATTTATCAAAAGGAGAGTTCCCCATCTGTAATCTGCGGCCGATGGCTTGGAAGACCGGCATCAAGGAAATCTTTACCATTTACCAAAAACCCACTAATGAAATTGCTAAGATGGAAGAAATGGGTGTTAATTGGTGGGGTGATTGGGATATCGGCGATGGCACGATTGGCCAACGTTATGGAGCAACAGTAAGTCGATATGATTTAATCAATAATTTGATTAAAGATATTAAGAATGACCCATATGGTCGCCGCAAGGTTGTTTCTTTGTGGCAGGAGACTGATCTTCGTGAAACCGCGGGATTAGCTCCTTGCGCGTTTCTAACTATCTGGAATGTTCGTGGAGATTATCTCGATATGATGTTGGTTCAGCGTAGTGGAGATATGCTCACTGCTTCTGGACCGGGCGGTATCAATGAGATTCAGTATGCGGCGCTCTTGATGATGATTGCTCGTCATACTGGATATAAACCAGGAGTATTTAGTCATGTAGTGGCTAATGAACAGATTTATGACCGTCATATTGATGCGGCACATGAATTACTAGCTCGATATGAACAGTTATCCTATGACGAAGATAAAACTCTGTTCTTTGGTGATGAACCAATTAAACAGCCAATGCTTTATCTTAAGTCTGATGATTTTTATAGCACAACAATCGACGACTTTGTTATGGAGAATTACTCTCCCATGAAGCCGCAGTTAAAGTTGGAGTTGGGTATATGATTTCTGCTATTGTTGCGGTAGATAAAGATTGGGGCATCGGCTATCAAGGCCAACTTTTAGAGCACATTCCCGAAGATTTGAAGCACTTCAAAGAGCTAACTAAATATAATGTTGTGGTAATGGGACGTAATACCTGGGAGAGTCTTCCCAAAAAAGACTCTCTTCCAAGACTCCCAGACCGCATCAATATTATTGTTTCTAACTCAATGGTTTCAAATGGAGTGATTTCTATTCTTGGAGATCTGACTGTTGCGATGCCTCTAGAAGAGACTCTTGATTATATCTGCGGTAGTGACCTTGTTTGCGACACAGATATTTTTGTCATTGGCGGAGGACAGATTTATAATGCTCTACTTCCTTACTGTAATCGCGTTTATGTAACAAAAATTGATAAGAATCACGATAATATCGACACGTTCTTTCCGAATCTTGACGAGACAGGAGAATGGGAAGCTATAGAAGATGGTCCTATGGCTTCATATAACAATGTCAACTATCAGTTCTGGCACTACGATAGAATTAGTTGATTTTTCTTTAAATTTATGTTATTATATATGTATAAGAGGTAAAGGAAATGGATAAATGAATAAGTATAAACAGTTTCTAGATTATTTCGATTGGTTGGTTGAAAATTGCAAGCAGCCAGTTGTAATGCCCGATGAAGTCCAAGACGTATATAATATGCTGCAAGAGCAGCAAGCTATGGAGAAACCGATGTTCACGGAAAGTGGACTGTCAATTCTTGAGTATTTGCAGACTTGTGATGCTAAGAGTTTAAAAGCAAGAGATATCGCGGATGGAATGGTAATTTCTTCCCGTCAAGTATCTGGAGCTATCCGTAAACTTGTTACAGATGGGTTTGTAGATAAATATGGCCAGAATCCTGTCATTTATAGCTTGACAGAAAAAGGCAGAAATTTTGATATTAACGAATATAAGGAGAACTTAAACAATGAGTAAGAAAATGAAGAATGAATCCCATATCGAAGGTTATGTTTACGAGCACAAGCTGGAAATGAAGGAGAGCGGCCCGAACTCTAAGAATCCCGGTACTGAGTTCATCAGCGGCACTCTTAGCGTAGCAACTGACGATGAGATGCTCAACGTCGTGCAGGTTCATTTCACTTATGTGACCGCGGTGACCGCTAAGGGTAAGCCCAACAACACATTTAATGTTCTTCAGTCCATCATTGATGGCAAGATCGGTTCCGCTATGGAGCACGGTAAGGAGAATGCTGGCAAGGTCCGCATTGATTCTGCCATCGGACTGAATGAGTGGTATGATAAGGACGGCAAGCTTGTCTCTGTCCGTCGTAACGAGGGTGGTTTTGTCCACCAGGTACAGGAACTCTGTGAGCCTAAGGCTCGTGCTACCTTTAACACAGACATGGTTATCACCAATGTTTATCGCCATGAGGCTGTTGAAGAGAAGGATCTTCCGGAAAGAGTAACTGTCAAGGGTTGCGTATTCGATTTCCGTAATGCTCTGCTTCCTGTGGAGTTTAGTGTCTATGCTCCTTATGCTCCCGCAAAGGCTCTTGACTACTTTGAGAGTCTCGGCGCTTCTGCGAATACTCCTGTGTTCACCAGAGTTCAGGGTATCCAGGTTTCCAAGACTGTCGTTCGTAAGATTGAAGAGGAGAACGCTTTTGGCGAGGCAATCGTTAAGGAGAGCAGAAGTTCTCAGCGTGATATGGTAATCAACTGGGCTCAGCCTGAGACTTATGCATGGGATAGCGAGGATACTCTGCTCGCTTCTGAGTTCAGTGAGATGATTGCGGCTCGCGAGGTATATCTGGCTGATGTCAAGAAGCGTCAGGATGAGTACCAGGCTTCTCGTGGCAATGCCGTAGCCGGTGGTGCCACAAAGGCAGCTACTCCCGCAAAAGGCGAGTACAACTTCTAATTAAATGAAGGGGTAGCAATACCCCTTCTTACTTCCTCAATTAAATAAAATATATAAAGGAGAAAATAATTATGAGTTTGCTTGACCTTAAGCCACATGAAGTATCAAGAGATTTAAGAGGATATTCCGTTCTGTTCTATGGCACTCCTAAGTCTGGTAAGACTACGATTGCCAGTAAATTCCCCGGTGCACTTCTTCTCGCTTTCGAGAAAGGTTATAATGCACTGCCGGGCGTATATGCCCAGCCTATCAATAGCTGGGGCGAATTTAAGAAGCTGTTCACCGAGTTAAAGACTCCGGAAGTACAGGAGAAGTTCCAGACCATTGTTATCGACACCGCCGATATTGCTTACAGCTATTGTGAGAAGTATATCTGCAATCGTGAAGGCGTTGATACCATCGCAGACCTTGCTTATGGTAAGGGTTATTCCATGGTTGGTACCGAATTTGACGAGGCAATCCGCAAGATTCTTCAGTTGAATTATGGTCTGATTTTGATTTCTCACTCCACAGATAAGACCTTCAAAGATGAAGAGGGTAATGAGTATAACCAGATTGTTCCTACTCTTGATAAGCGCGGACGTCTTATTTGCGAGAGAACTTGCGACATTATCGGTTATTCTACTTCTGTGAATACCGAGGAGGGCGTTCAGACACGTCTCTTTATGAGAGGTACTCCTCGTTACGTCGCCGGTTCTCGTTTCAAGTATATCCCCAATTCTATTGAGTTTACCTATGACAACCTCGTAAACGCAATTGCGGGCGCTATTGATAAGCAGGCCGAGGAAACCGGCGGTAAGTTTATTTCCGATGAAGCAACGCAGGTTGTAACAGAGGATGTAACTTATGACTTTGACAGGCTCCGCGAGAGATTCCAAGAGTTGGTTGGCGAGCTTATGTCTGCTAACCAGTCCAATGCAGGTAAAATTACTGCTATTGTTGATAAATATCTTGGTAAGGGCAAGAAAGTTGGAGAATGTACTCCTGAGCAAGCTGAACAGATTGACCTTATTGTTCATGACTTGGAGCTTTTAATTAAAGGCTAAATGTTTAAGGAGAGTATTCTTGACAGAATACTCTCCTTTTGATTTTTTATCATAAATATGATATAATAATTATAGAATAATAAAGAAAGGAGCGTAATGACGTGGCAAAACACATGGTAAAATGCCTATACTGTGGTTAGATGTTTGATGCAAACATGGAACCGTTTGTAAAACCAAATGCAAGACGTTACGCTCACAAGAGTTGCGCGCAAAGCGCAGAAGAAAATCAATCTCAAGAAGAAAGAGATAAGAAAGAATTAGAAGAGTATATCAAGCAATTATTTGGAATTAACAGTATCTCAGTTAAAATTAAAAAACAAATAGACACCTTTAGAAAAGAGAAAAATTATTCTTATTCTGGAATGAGAAAAACTCTTAAGTATTTCTTTGAAATTCGAGGTAATTCAATCGAAAAGGCCAATGGTGGCATCGGTATTATTCCCTATGTATATGACCAAGCCTTTGACTATTGGCGAGCCTTATGGGAAGCCCAAGAGCGTAATAAGGGAGTAGTAATTCAAAAATATAATTTGCCAGTGCGGGAAGTTCATATTGCGCCTCCAAAACGAGAGCCTATGAAACATATGCGGCAATTATTTACATTCTTAGATGAAGGAGAGGAAGATACATGAATAGTAGTTATGTTGATACGGCTGCTATCACACAGATTATTGGTTGTGTCTTCAATAATGCCGCAATTCTCGATGATACTGACAAGTATGTTATCCATGAAGAAGATTTTGTCGAGGACTTTCACAAGATTGTATTCGGTAGTATGTATAACATACATTTAACAGGAAGCCAAGTTAATATCGACGCAGTCATTGATTATCTATCTAATCGACCTAAGTTCGATGCGGTCTTTAAAAAGAATAAAGGCGTTGAATATCTATTAGAAGCATCTCAGAATGCTCGACAAGATACGTTCAACTATTACTATAGCAGAATGAAAAAATTCACTCTACTGAGAGCATATGATAGCTATGGAGTAGATGTTAGAGGATTGTATGATCCCGATAACCTGCTTGATACTAAGAAGCGTCAGCAACAGGAAGATTGGTTAGATGCAAATTCTCTTGTAGATATTGCCAATACTATTGATACGAAGATTGATGAAATCAAGAGTAAGTATATTGAAGATGACTTAGGTCTTGGGTATCAAGCAGGCGATGGTATTATGGAGTTAATCGCTGATCTGGAAAAGCATCCAGAAGTTGGTATTCCTCTCTATGGGCCGCTCATCAATACTGTAACAAGAGGAGCAAGATTACGAAAGTATTACTTGCGGTCTGCGGCCACAGGTATCGGTAAGACGAGAAGTATGATTGCGGATGCTTGTAATTTCGCGTGCAATCGTATCTACCATGAACAGTTCGGTTGGATTAAGAATGGCGCATCCCAGCCAACTCTCTTTATCGCCACTGAGCAGGATAAGGGAGAAGTTCAAACGATGATGTTAGCTTTTCTTTCTTGTGTTAATGAGGAACATATTCTGAATGGTCAGTATCTTGAAGGAGAAAGAGAGCGAGTGGTAGAAGCCGCAAAGATTATTAAAGATAGTCCGATTTGGATTGAAGAATTGCCCGATTTCTCTTTACAGGATGTTGAGAATAAGATTAAGAAGAATATTCGAGAACACGATGTTAAGTATGTCTTGTTTGACTATATCCAGACCTCTCTTAAAATCTTGGAGGAAATTACCAAGAAAAGCGGCGGCGTTCGCTTAAGAGAGGATAATATCTTATTCATGCTTTCCGCAAGACTGAAGGATTTAGCGAATAAGTATGGTGTCTTTATTATGTCTGCAACTCAGTTGAATGGTGACTATAAAGATAGTGAAACTCCAGACCAAAACTTACTGCGTGGTGCAAAGAGTATTGCGGACCGAGTAGACGTAGGTATGATTCTACTTGGTGTTTCAGAAGAAGACCTTGCTAAGTTAGAACCAATTCTCGAAGCAAATCCAAATCTACAAAGACCAAACATCAAATTGTCAGTATATAAGAACAGACGAGGAGCCTATAAAGGCGTATTCTTATGGTGTACCGCGGATTTAGGTACTTGCCGCATCCATCCTCAGTTCTGTACCACTTGGCATCATGAAATGGTTGGTATTGAAGATATTAAGGTTATTATAGATGATGGCCCCAGTGCATGGGATGATAAAAACTAAAGGAGAACAAATATGAAGAACTCTAAGTCTATTGAATACCAGATTACTAAGAAGCAGTTTGACGGCATCCTCGCCACTCGTAGTGATGAAGAGGCAAAGTCTAATCCTTATCAGTATGTTATGAACATTATTAACGAAACCTATGGTCTGCGTGGCACTGTCACTCATCTTGTAATCACTATGTAAGATGTCTCGTTATTATGACAAAGATGACCTAAAAGAACGGCTTGAGCTAGAACAAATCTATGATTTAGTTGAAGCTTGGGGAGGAGAGCCTGAGTATACCGAGGGTGGATTAATCTCCCAAACTATCTGTCATAACCTACCAGGCGAGGGTTCCCGCAAGCTCTATTATTATACCAATACTCGGTTATTCCGTTGTTATACTGGTTGTATAGATCCTACTTTTGATATTTTCGATCTTTGTATCAAGGTGATGAAGAATCAAAAGCAATTAAAGTGGGAAATGTATGATGCTATGGATTATATAGCATCATACTTTGGTTTTGATGGAATAGAAAAAACAGAGAATGACCAATCTGAATTAAAAGATTGGGAAGTCTTTAAGAAACATAACCTGCGGCTGCCGGAAAAGAAACCTATAGCTCAACTTAAAGAGTACGACCCAGTCATTCTTACTCGCTTTGCTTATCCTCGAATTGCGCGTTGGGAGCAAGAGGGAATCAGTGATGAAGTAAGTAAGAAAAATCTTATTGGCTACTATCCAGGTGGCGAGCAAATCACAATCCCGCATTTTGACATTAACAATAGATTAATAGGTATTAGAGGTAGGACATTAGCCGCGGATGAAGCAGAAAGATACGGTAAGTATAGACCTTTATTAATCGGTAAGCAATTATACAATCATCCGTTGAGTATGAATTTGTATAACTTAAACAATAGCAAAGACAATATCGCTAAAGTTCACGCGGCAATTGTCTTTGAAAGTGAAAAATCATGTTTAATGTATCAATCATACTACGGCCATGAGAATGATATTTCAGTGGCTATTTGCGGAAGTAGTTTATCGAGCTATCAAGTTGATTTGCTGAAGCAGGTTGGCGCGAGAGAAATTGTTATCGCTCTTGATAGACAGTTTCAAGAAATTGGTGATGATGAGTTTAAGCGACTAAAAGCCAAACTTATTCATTTCCACAATAAATACAATAACTCAATTAGGATAACAGCTATATTCGATAAAGCTATGATTTCTCCTTATAAGGCTAGTCCGATAGACGAAGGACCTCAAGTGTTTGAGAAGTTATTGGCTGAGCGGATTATTCCAAAAGATTAAGGAGGTAAAATCATGGATTATTAGCTGATTAAGCCTATTCATGACGGCTACTCCGCAATTGAATAGGTATTGACAAACAGAGGAATTAAGTTTGAAGATATTGACCATTATCTTAATGTGTCGGAATCTGATAATTTATCGCCCCTTTTATTCAAAAATATTGAGAGTGCGGCTAAGTTGATTTTTAATCAACTTAACAAAGATGATTTCCATATTCATGTCCAAGTAGATAGCGACTGTGATGGATATACTTCTGCGGCGTTGTTGCTGAATTATATCCATGCAATTTGTCCTTCTGCTATTTCACATATCTCATACAGTTTTCATGCGGGCAAGGTTCATGGCATTAACCCAGAGCTGGTTCCCGCAAATACCACGTTAGTGATTGCTCCAGATTCGAGTTCTAATGACTATGATATTCACAAGGCTCTTCATAATAAAGGTGTTGAAGTTCTTGTATTGGATCACCATCAGGCTGAGAGAATTTCTGAGTATGCTTGCATTGTGAATAACCAATTGTGTGATTATCCTACAAAGTCATTGTCTGGCGTTGGCGTAGTCTATAAGCTATGCCAGTTTATTGATTCTCTGCTTCCCGCAGATCAATAGAAGGCAGATGATTTCTTAGATGTGGTAGCAATCGGTCTAGTGGGAGATATGATGGATTTAAGAGATTTCGAGACTCATTATCTCGTTCAGACGGGATTGGGCCAGTTGCGGAATCCTTTTATTAAGGGTATGGCAGAGAAGAATCATTATCAGCTTGGAGATAATCCCACTCCAATTGGCGTGGCATTTTATATCGTTCCTCTAATTAACTCTATTACAAGAGTTGGTACGATGGAAGAAAAAACCTTGTTATTTGAATCCATGTTGGATTGGAAGGCTTTTGATTTAGTTCCATCTACGAAACGAGGTTGCGCAGGCCAGCAGGAAACAAGGCTTGAATAGAGCTTGCGGACTTGCACTAATGTCAAGAATAGACAGACGAGAAACCAAGATGCCGCAGTTGAACAAGTAAAAGATATTATCGAGCAAAATCATTTGTTAGACCATAAAATCTTACTTGTGAAATTAGAGAATCCGTCTTTTGATAGAGGTATCACTGGATTGATTGCCAATAAACTTATGGCAGAATACCAGCGACCTGTAGCTTTATTAGTTAAGGTTGAAGAAGATGGTAAACCCGCTTGGAGCGGTTCCGCGAGAGGATATGAGAAATCTAAGTTGAATGACTTTAGAGGCTTTTGCAGAGATAGCGGTCTAGTTTATCTTGCAGAAGGTCATCCTAATGCATTTGGCTTCGGCATTTTAGACGAGAATTTTGATGCCTTTCTCGAATATGCCGATACCACTCTTAAAGACATTGAGTTTTCACCCAGTTATAAAGTAGATTTCATTCACTCGGTAAATGACCTTAGTCCCAAAGAAATTCTTGAACTAGGCAACATGAAGAATCTTTGGGGTCAGAATATGGATGAACCACTTATTGCGGTGGAAAATGTTGCAGTAACGAAAGATATGATTACTCTTATGGCAAGAGATAGAAACCCCACGTTGAAGATCCAATTACCCAACGGAGTTACTTGCATCAAGTTTAAATCAAGCGAAGAAGAGCTGGATAGTTTATTCAGCGAAAACGGTTGCGTGACTATTAATCTTGTGGGTAAAGCCGAAGTAAATAAATACTTCAATAGTGTAACACCACAACTTATTATCTAGAATTATGAGATTATAAATCGCCAGGAATATTATTTTTAATGATTGCGCGACCTCTTACTAAAGGAGGAACAATCAAATGAGTCGTTTTATTAAAGTTATCACAAGTTTAATCATTATATTATCTTTATGCGGATGTGGCTACGGTGGCTTAACAGTAGTTGCCCATGCCTATTCCGTTCCGTATAACGAAACTATTAGTTATACACTTGATGATATGGACGTATTGGTTGAGCTTATTGCGGAACAGATTTCTAATATGAACGCCGCACACCAAATGGCCGATGCTGCTAGAAAGCTAGGTTATTCGGAAGACCATGCAGTTATTGTGTTAGCAAAACAAGAGCACAAAGAAGCTAATACACTTAGAAAAACTTATCAAGCGATCTATGACGAACTGCTGGAACATTGGCATCAAAAGGAAGAAGAGTACCCAACAGCCGCTTATATATGGAACTACTTCAAGGAGTTAGGTTATAGTAATCAAGTTTGCGCGGGAATACTTGGTAATATAATGGCTGAAACTGGAGGTAACACACTGGAGATTCAAGCTACAATATCTGGTAACGGATATTACGGTATGTGTCAGTGGAATAAAGCCTACTCAAATGTATGGGGAGCCTCGTTAGAAGAGCAATGCGACTATCTGCGAGATACTATTGAGTACGAGTTCGATACATTCGGTTATGCTTATAAGAGAAGCTTCGACTATGATAGTTTCTTAGAGCTAACCGACATAAAGGACGCGGCCTTGGCATTTGCTAAATGCTATGAACGCTGTGGTTCTGGGAGTTATTATACGCGACAGCAAAATGCTATTGCCGCATATAATTACTTTGTAAGTTAAAATAAAAATCCGCGGACTGGCCGGAGCCTAGACGGCCGTCCGCCAAAACTAAAATAGGGTTTACTATTTTTGGAAAGGAAAAGTGGTATGAATATTTTATATGTAGATTTTAACGAGTTCTGCGTAGAAGAAGCTAGGACGCTACATGACATGGTAGAATCAAAGGTCGGCAAGGATAACTTAATTACTCTACCTATGCAAACTAGCCTATTGTATGATGTGAATCTAGATAATTTGTGCCAAGTAAGAGATAAGCTAAATGAAATTATTGAAAATAAGATGAAAGATGCTGGTATTTAAGAATGGTAAAGACAGTATGCGATAGATGTGGCAGTGAAAAAGAAACGAAGCATTATGTATTTCCAATGCTTAATGAATACTATGCTCAGAACCGGGGTAGAAAATTAGCTTCCTTTTTCAAATGTGAAGATGTAGGGGTGGATCTCTGTAGAGAATGCGAATTGATTTTAGCTAATGTAATTACTGCGTGTATAGATGGGGAGAAAAAATAATGAATATGAAAGAAATATTAGAAAAAGCGCATAACTATGATGCATTGGTAGAAGAGCTCAAAGCACAGGCAGAGCTTGATATGAAGGGTATGCATATCCAAGTAGAAAATAGCAGTGATAAGCATCTTAAAGGCTATATGTATGATAGTCTTTGCTATAGATATCAGCTTGCGCGATATAAAGCCTGTGAAGCAGACGCCATGGACTTGGTTATGACAAAAGGTTTGTCTAAAAGAGAGGCTGAGGCTAAAGCAAGAGACCTCTATGAAAGAGATTGTATGCGATTTTATCAAATTTTGGACGAAGCAATTGGAGAGCACGACTAATGGAGCTAACACGTAAACAAGAGGAAGGATTAAAGATTGCGGTAGAGCGTTATCATAATAACGAACCATATACTGTGATTGCTGGCTACGCTGGTACTGGTAAATCGACTCTTATTAAGTTCATTATCTCTGCCCTAGACATCAATCCAGAACGAGTAGCCTATATTGCTTATACGGGCAAAGCCGCACAGGTATTAAGAAATAAAGGTTGTCCAACTGCAATGACTGCGCATCGACTGCTTTATAAATCCTTACAACGAGCTGATGGCACTTTCATCCATATTCCAAGAGACTCGCTTAACTCTGATTGCGACATTGTCGTGGTAGATGAGGTATCTATGCTACCAAAACAGATGTGGGAGTTACTGCTATCGCATAATGTTTATGTGATTGCTTGCGGCGACCCAGGTCAGTTACCTCCTATTGGCGAGGAGAATGGCATTCTCGACCATCCGCATATCTTCCTTGATGAAATTATGCGTCAGGCGGCTGAAAGCGAGATTATTCGCCTGTCCGCGGATATTCGTGCTGGCAAGATTATTAAACCTTACAAGGGTTCAGAAATCAATGTAGTTCGACAGAGAGACCTTTGCGATGGTATGTTCACATGGGCTGATCAAATTCTTTGCGGTAAGAATGTTACTCGTCACACTATGAATAATTATTACCGCAATATGCGATATGGCGAAGATATTCCTGCTCCTATTGTTGGAGATAAAGTTATTTGTCTTAAGAATAACTGGGATAAGATTACTGCTACAGGTGATGCTCTTGTTAATGGGACTATCGGCACAATTGAAGAGATTGCTACCTACCCCAATCCGTGGCTTAATCCTATGTGCATCATTGATTTCGCACCAGAGACTATTGATGAAACAGACCCTCGTGATCAAGTATTCCATGAACTCTTGATGGACTATAAACTCATTACTACAAAGGAAGCGACTGTTAATAAGGAGAATTTTAGAATGTTTCCTAAGCAGTTGCGACCAGAGCAATTTGATTATGGCTATTGTATTACAGTGCACAAGAGCCAAGGTAGTGAGTATGATAAGGTTTTGGTCCTCGAAGAAGTGCTTAAAAGAGCAGACCATGCAAGATGGCTATACACAGCTGTGACAAGAGCTTCGCAGAAATTAACCTTGGTATTAAAAGATTGATAACTTGCTTTTTGTATTTAATTATGCTATAATATTTATATAAAAGGTAAAGGAGATAGGTTATGAGTTATTTCAACAATCATGCTCATACAGAATACAGCAATCTCCGTCTTCTCGACTGTATAAATCACCCGGAAGAGTTGATTGACAAAGCTATCGAGCTTGGATTGACAGGAATCGCAATTACAGACCACGAATCGTTGAGTGCTCATATGAGAGTCAACAAATATGCTAAGAAACTACAGGAAACTCATCCTGAGTTTACTGTAGCATTGGGTAACGAAATTTATCTGACTGATACGCGAGAAATGGGTCAGAAGTATTATCACTTTATTCTTCTCGCAAAGAATGAACATGGCTATAGAGGTCTGAAAGAGTTATCCTCTATCGCATGGACGAACGGTTATTATGACCGTCGAATGGAAAGAGTACCACTTCTTAAGTCTGAACTTAAAGAAGTTATGCAGAGATTTAAGGGAGATATTATTGGTACAACTGCTTGTATCGGTGGAGAGTTGGGACAATCCATTCTCAACCTTGATGCTTGCGAAAAAGCTAATGATGAAGATAATGCGTATCGTTATCATAGACAGATTATCGACTTCATGGAATTTGGTATTGACGTCTTTGGTAAAGATGATTTTTATATAGAGTGTGCGCCAGCTAATAACGCAGAGCAGATTATTGCGAACAGAAGAATGCTTAAGATTGCTCAAGTGTTTGATGTGAAGATGTGTGTTGGCACTGACGCTCACTATCTTACCAAGGAAGATAGATATGTGCATAAATCCTATCTTAATTCCAAAGGTGGAGAGAGAGAAGTTGATTCATTTTATGAGTTTACTTATCTCATGTCTGAGCAAGAGGCAACAGATTTACTTTTGTCTAGCTACGACTTAAATACAATTTATTGGATCTACGACAATTCCAATGAAATTAAGAATAAGATTGAGTTTTACTCTCTAGAGAAGCATCAATCTATTCCAGAAGTAGAAGTAACTCATTATAATAAATATGATTGGTCACGAGTTCCAGAAGATATGATGGATACTTTCCGTGACGATTACAAGGTATTGACTTCCTTGATTGAATCCGATAATGAACAAGAGAAGTATTGGATTCAAGAGTGTATCATTGCGATGCAAGAGAAGGGTCTTATCCATAAAAAAGAATATTGGGAAAGACTTGAAGAGGAAGCAAGAGTAAAGAGAGTTATTGGTGAAAAGTTGCAGACCTGTATGTTTGCATATCCTAATACATTAAAGCACTATGTAGATTTATTCTGGGATTGCGGCAGTACGGTTGGCGCAGGTCGTGGTTCTGCGTGTGCAGCCTTAAACCATTATCTACTTGGTATTACTCAGCTTGATCCCATCGAGTGGGATTTACCTTTCTGGCGTTACATTAACGATGAGCGTGTTGAGTTGGGTGATATCGACCTTGACTTGGCACCATCTAAAATCCAGAAGATTTTTGCTGAAATCCGCAAGGAAAGAGGAGAACTTGGTCTAGTCCAGGTTTGTACTTTCGGCACAGAAGGTACGAAGTCCGCAATCTTGACGGCGTGTAGAGGCTATCGTTCTGAGGAATATCCCGATGGTATTGATGTTGATGAAGCGCAGTATCTAAGTTCTTTGATTCCTCAAGAGCGTGGTTTCTTGTGGCCAATTGAAGATGTCGTCAATGGTAATCAAGAGAAAGGCAGAAAGCCTGTTAAAGCATTTGTAACTGCGGTTTCGCAATACGACGGGCTCTTAGACATCATTATTCGCATTCAGGGCATGGTGAATAAGAGAAGTAGTCACGCGTCTGGCGTTATTCTCTTTGATGAAAATATCTATGATTCCGCCGCAGTTATGCGTACTCCAAAGGGCGCATTGATTACCCAGTGGGATCTACATGACCAGGAGGCCGCAGGGTCTGTAAAGTATGACTTCCTGTTAACAAGCGTGCAGGATATTATCATTCAGACTATTGAGCTTCTTCAAGCTGATGGAGTCATTGAGAAAGATTTAACTCTTAGAGAGGTTTATAATAAATATCTGCATCCATCTGTTCTCCCACAGGATGATGAAGCGATGTGGACTGCTTTGGCAAACGGCGATGTGATTGGTTGTTTCCAGTTTGATAGTGCAGTAGGCGCACAAGCAGCTAAGAAAATTCGTCCGTATAATCCTCTTGAAATGGCGGACGCCAATGGTCTAATGCGTCTTATGGCTTCTGAGCCGGGCGCAGAAACTCCAATGGAAAAGTATGTCAGATATAAGAATAACATTTCTTTATGGTATCAAGAGATGGATAATAATGGTCTGACGAAACAAGAGCAGAAGACTTTGGAGCCTTACTTCTTATCTTCTTATGGCGTGCCTCCTTCTCAGGAGCAGTTAATGAAGATGCTGCGGGATCCCGATATCTGTAACTTTAGTCTAGCTGAAGCAAACGCCGCAAGAAAGATTGTTGGTAAGAAGCAGATGAATAAGATTCCAGAACTTCATCAGAAGGTTTTGGATACGGCAAAGTCAGAAACATTGGGCAAGTATGTCTGGAAGTTCGGACTCGGCCCGCAGATGGGTTATTCATTCTCCGTAATCCATGCTCTTGCTTATAGCTTCGTTGGTATGCAGACCCTTTATCTCGCCACACACTTCAATCCTGTGTATTGGAATACTGCATATCTAATCGTTAATAGCGGCGCTATTGATGAAGACGAGGGCGAACAGTCTGACTATACAAAATTAGCAAAAGCTATTGGTGAAATTCGTAACAAGGGTATTAAGGTATCTCTTGTTGATATTAACCATTCTGCGCTTGGCTTTAAGCCCGACGCAGAGAACAATCAAATCTTGTTTGGTTTGAAGGGTTTAACTAATGTCAACAATGATTTGATTAAAGAGATTATTGCAAAGCGCCCTTATAAATCAATGGTTGATTTCTATTACAGAGTTGCTCCTAATAAGCAGGCAATGATTGCGTTGATTAAGGGCGGAGCTTTTGATCAGTTCAACGATCGTCGAAAAGTAATGGTAGAGTATCTATGGCTTACCTGCGATAAGAAGAAGCGTCTGACTCTACAAAATATGCCAGGACTCATTCGTTATGGTCTTCTTCCAGAAGATACAGAGAGACACGTCCTCGCTCGTAGAATTTATGAGTTTAATCGCTATCTGAAGGCAGAATGTAAGTACGACGGGACTTATTATAAACTCGATGAAAGAGCGATTGATTTCATCTACGAAATGAGTACACAGGTAGGTGGAATTGAAGAAGGTATCATTAACGAGAATGATATGTTCTTATTTAATGTTAAAGATTGGGATAACTTCTATCAGAAGGAAATGGATATATTTAGAGATTGGATTAAAGAAAATAAGGATAGCATCCTTGACGAGCTGAATACTCGAATCTTCATGCAAGATTGGGAGAAATATGCCAAAGGTAACATTTCTTCTTGGGAAATGGAAGTTCTTTGCTTCTATTATCATGACCACGAGTTAAACAATGTTGATAATAAAAAGTACGGTTTAGTAGACTTCTTTTCTTTACCGGAAGATCCAATTATCGAAAAGACTTTCAAGAAAGGTGCTTCCATTATTCCAATCTATAAGTTAAATAGAATCTGCGGAACTTGTATTGCGAAGAACAAGACAAAGAGTGTTGTATATCTTCTTACAACAACAGGTGTAGTATCTGTTAAGTTCAGACAGGAATACTTCGCATTGTTCGATAAGCAGACTTTCCGTAGAAACGCGGACGGTACTAAGACAGTAATTGAAAAGTCTTGGTTTAACCGTGGCAATATGATTATGGTGCAAGGTATCCGCAGAGGCGACGAATTTGTAACCAAGAAATATGCAAGTTCTAACGGTCATCAATTGTACCATATTGACACAATAGCCGCAGATGGTTCTCTTGTTCTAAGAAGTGAGAGAGCAACGGGAGAGGAAGAAGACGATGAATAAAGTCAAAGTCATCGCCTTGTTTGGCAAGGCCGGGAGCGGGAAGGACACAATCCTTCACGCTCTCGTTAATAAATTTCCAGATAGATACAATGAGATTGTGAGTTGCACCACTCGCCCTCCTCGCGAAGGAGAACAAGAGGGGATTAATTATTACTTCCTAACCATTGACCAATTCACAGAAAAGGTGCTTAATGGCGATATGCTTGAGGCTACAGAGTTCAATAACTGGCACTATGGGACTGCCTTGTCTAGCTTATCAACAGATAAGATTAATGTGGGCGTCTTTAATCCCGAAGGTATTAGATGCCTTATGGAAGATAATTTTGTAGACTTAACCGCTTATTATGTGCAGGTCGGAGATAAAGAGCGTCTAATTAGACAGCTTATTCGAGAAGTTGATCCTGATGTTAAGGAAATTATTAGACGCTTTTCGGCTGATGAAAAAGATTTTGAAGATTTAGAGGATATTGATTATCAAGTAATTATAAACCAAGATAAGAATGACGTATTCCGTGCCGTCGGTCTTATAGCTGGGCAATTTAATTAAATTTGCTTATCACAAACACTATATATAGTATATCCGTCTAATATTCAATACAAGGGAGTGTTTCGATTGCTACAAGTAAAAAAGAGAAATGGTATACTTGTACCATTTGATAAGCAAAGAATTGTTAATGCCATCAATAAGGCTTTTATCGAAGTTGATGGCACTTTATATGAAGAAGATACGGCGAATGATATCGCTGATGAAATTAAGTATAGCGTAAAAATCGCAGATAAAATTATCTCAGTCGAGGAAATCCAAGACATGGTTGAGGATTTTCTCATGCGATCTGAGCGTAAAGATGTAGCTAAAACCTATATTCGTTATCGTTATAAGCGAGAAGTTGCGCGCTCTGGCAGAGACGATTTTATTAAGGCTTTCTCTGAGAAGATTAACGGTACCGCCATTGAAAATCAGAACGCCAATGTTGATGAAATGTCCTTCGGTGGTCGAGTTGGTGCTGGTTCTGATTTACAAATGAAGAGATACGCTCTAGACTATTGCGTCTCTGACATGGCTCGCCGCAATCACGAGAACAATGAAATTTATATCCATGACTTATCTGCATATGCAGTTGGTATGCATAACTGTCTTTCTATTCCTTTTGATGACTTACTTGCAAAAGGCTTCAACACTAGACAAACTGATGTGCGGCCTGCAGGTTCTGTAAATACTGCATTCCAGTTAGTTGCTGTTATTTTCCAGCTTCAATCCTTACAGCAGTTTGGTGGAGTAAGTGCTACCCATCTTGACTGGACTATGGTTCCTTATGTAAGAAAGAGCTTTAGAAAACATTATATTGATGGCTTAAAATATATCCAGGGGATTTATGACCAAGAATTATTTGATCATATCCCAAATAATGCTGGAATTGAAGATAATGAATATATGGTTTATGATAAAGCATATCAATATGCTCTTGATATGACTGTAAAAGAAGTTCATCAAGCAGTAGAGGGTATGTATCATAATCTTAATACTCTTCAATCTCGTTCTGGTAATCAGCTACCATTCACATCTATTAACTATGGTACTTGCACTTTACCAGAGGGTAGAATGGTCACGAAAGCGTTACTTGATGTTTCTATTGAGGGACTTGGTAGATTACATAAGACTTCTATCTTTCCTTGTGGTATCTTCCAGTGCATGAAGGGTGTCAATCAAAAACCAGGCGACCCAAATTATGACTTATTCAGACTAGCCCTAAGATCTACTGCTACTAGACTATATCCTAACTATGCCAATGTTGATTGGTCTGGCAATGCAGGATATGACATCAATGATCCCAAGACTTATTTTTCTACTATGGGCTGCCGTACCGCAAATGGCTGGGACATCAACGGCATGGGTCAAACAAAAGATGGTCGTGGAAATATTTGTCCTGTAACCATCATCATGCCTACTCTTGCCATGGAAGCACAAGAAGATTTATGCGACGGCGAATATCATTCTAAAGAAGAATTTGTCAGTCACTTTATGGAACTCCTTGACCAGAAAATCCATGAAGCAAAAGATATGTTGATTGAGCGTTTTGATTATATCTGCTCTCAACCTGCGGCGTCTGCTAAATTCATGTATGAGAATGGCTTAATGGCGGGCTATGATGGTAAGAGTACGCGTAGTGCTCTTAGACATGGCACTCTTGCCCTTGGTCAACTTGGTCTTGCAGAAACTCTGCAAATCCTTATCGGTCAAGACCATACCACTCCAGAGGGTATGGAATTAGCAAAACAGATTGAGCAACTCTTTAAGGATAGATGCGCAGAGTTTAAGGAGCAGTATAGCTTAAACTTTGGTGTATATTATACTCCTGCTGAGAATCTTTGTTACACAGCTATGACAAAGTTCAAAGAGAAGTATGGGGAGATTCCTAATGTGAGTGATAGAGATTATTTTACTAACTCTATTCATGTCCCTGTATGGAAGGAAATGTCTCCATTCGATAAAATTGACATCGAGAGTCAATTAGCTGGATATTCTTCCGCCGGTTGCATTACTTATGTTGAGCTTGACAGTGGTGTTAAAAATAATATTGATTCTCTGGAAGTCTTAGTGCATTATGCTATGGAACATGATATTCCATACTTTGCTATCAATGTTCCTAATGACACTTGTCTTGAGTGTGGTTTCATGGACGAGTTTAATGACCACTGCCCTATTTGCGGAAGTCGGCATATCCAACAGCTTAGACGAGTAACTGGCTATCTAACTGGTAACTATACAACCGCATTTAATGCCGGTAAAATTGCTGAAACAAATGATAGAGTAAAGCACGCCGGTCGATTGGAGGAATAATCTATGCAATATGCAGGAATTATTTATAACGATTTTTCGTCAGCCCCAGGTGTATGTTTATCCTTCTTTAGCCAGGGATGCCCACATCATTGTACCGGTTGTCATAATCAAGAGACATGGAGTTTCGACGGAGGTAGAGAGTTTACACCTAAAACTCTCTCCTCTATTATCGCTGGCCTACGAGCCAATGGGATTCATCGAGATCTATGTATGATGGGTGGAGAACCTCTCTGTCCTGAGAATCTCTTCTTGACTCATATGATTATTAAGGCTGTGAAAGATGCTTTACCAGATACAAAGGTATATATTTGGACAGGTTATCTCTATGAAGATCTAATCAAGAGGAAAGATGGACGCACTCCTCAAATTCTGGAACTCGCGGACGTGCTGATTGATGGCCCCTATATTCAAGCTGAACGAGATATTACCTTGCCTATGCGCGGCAGCCGCAATCAACGCATTATTAACTTACATGATGCTAATTAATTCCATCTTTGGCGGCATGATGATTGCCATAGCTAGTTATATTTATCTTTAGGTTGGTGGTGTCTTAGGAGCCTTTCTCTTTTCTATCGGGCTCCTCACCATTCTTAATATGAATTTTAAGTTATATACTGGCGCGATAGGATTTATTCATATGACTGCCGCAGATATGAAAAATATTACTACTATTTTAATTGGCAATCTAATTGGAACGTGTTTATTGTTTGCTTTTCCTCATCCTGCGGCCACTGCTTTAGTTGCTACTAAACTAGCTTTACCTCTTGGTGTAGTCATGGTAAAAGCAATTATATGCGGAATATTTATGTATACTGCGGTATCTTGCTTCCGTAATTCTGCTCCTTACATGGTTCCCTTATGTGTCGCTGGTTTTATCCTTTTCGGCGGAGAGCACTGTATCGCTGACCTGTGCTATTTTATAGCGTCTGGCTCTTTCTGTTATCAAATGTTTCCTTTCTTTATAATTGCGCTTATTGGCAATTCACTAGGAGCTATTTTGATTGACAAAACTAAAGTTTTATGATATTATAATAAAAGAAAAGGAGATTTGTTATGACATTATACGAAATGAACCAAGTTGCATATAATCAAATTCCTAAGATGTCCAAGGCTGAAATTCAGAAGGCAACTGAGGAAATTGAGCAGTTTCTAATTAAACATGACTCTAAATATTACATGATGCTGAACGTAGAGGGTAGATACTACACTGTCTACATTTACAATCAAGAGCATGACGCAAAAAAGATGGCCGCAGAGATGGTTGATGTTGTAAAGACACTCGGCACTCTAAAGGGTATCGAAGTCAGAGATGATATGGTAGAGTTCTGGGTTAAGAACGGTGAAATCTGTAACATGTACGCTATGTTTGATTACTCACGAGGGGTGATTGAAGTATGAATGATATGTTGCTAATTAAATATGACCCATTCTCCTTAGATTCTACAGTCTATATCTTGCGGGATGGGCAACAGCAGTTAACTACCATCCGTTCTAACGCATCTACATTTGCCTCAAATATTGCGGCTATTGCAGATGAGACTAATATCTTTTCTGTAAAAATTGATGCTCCACCTTCTGTAGTGGAAGAGATTAAGCAGCAGCTAACTACAACTAATTATACAAAGCAAAAACTTGAAGTGGAAGGTATTTAATGATGTATACTTTGAAAACAACGAATGTGTATCGCGTGCCTACTGTCGAAGATGCTCTTCGTCTGCGGAAGTGGCTTGACAAGAACTGTATTGGTGAGCTGACTTCCTTTAAGTACGCTACTAAATATATTAAGGCGAAAGGCGAAATTATCGAGGAGTATCAGCTTGTAACCGCTACCATCACCATCGACAATGAGAAAGACCCCGAAGGGATTATGCCTATCAATATGGAGGAAGAATAATGAGCTGTTATTTTGAGAAAGTTTCCCGTTTTGCGGATGTTGACCTACCCCTGCCGACTCGTGCAACCGCCAATTCCGCAGGTTATGACTTTGTAGTCGCAGAGGATATTGTAATTCCTCCCTATGATTTCCTGAGAACCAAGATTCAGGACGATCTATTCGAGAAGGACCGCCACGAAGACTTCTATGGTTTCATTAATCCTCTTTCTCTTGATGAGATGGCGGCTCTTACTAAGGAGCTTAAGGCCAAGATTCCTCTCGTATCTACTGGTATGAAGTGCCGTCTTGAGCCAGGCCAGTATCTCGAACTGAGTGCCCGCAGTTCTACTCCTCTTAAGCATTGGCTGATTATTGGCAATAGCATTGGCATTATCGACGCCGACTATTACAATAATTCCGATAATGAGGGAGAAATCTTTTTCCAGATTATCAATCTTTCTCCTTTTGCTATCCAGCTTAAGCGCGGAGATAAGATTGGTCAAGGAATTATCCATACTTACGGAGTAACCGATGATGATGCCGCGACAGGCGAGCGCGTAGGTGGATTCGGTTCTACTAATAAGTAATGAGCCGTTTGTTAGCCCTAGACCAAGCCTCTAAGGTTACGGGATGGGCTATCTTTGAAAATGGTGAATTAAAGTCCTACGGTAAAATTTCTTTAGACGATCCAAATACTGATACTAGACTGGTCTAGTTGCGATAGAGTATTTAGACTTTAATTGCAGACTATAATATCGACGAAGTAATCTTCGAAGATATTTAGCAATAGAATAATGTGGCTAACAATGTTTAGACCTTTAAGGTCTTGGCAGAAGTTTATGGAGTTGTATCAGAGTTATTACAAGAAAACCATATCCCTCACTCAACAGTCCTCGCCGCGTCTTGGAAATCTACTTTAGGCATTAAAGGTCGAACAAGAGCAGAGCAGAAAAAGAATGCTTAGCTCTATGTAGAATAGAATTATGGCGTACACGTTATTTAGGATATCGCGGACGCCATTTGTATAGGAACGCACCATAACAAGAAAAATGAGTGCGCTTGGTAAAGTGCGGTCTAATTAAAGTAATCCTCCTTTCTTAACTCTTAAATTCCATGAGAGGTTTAAGAAAGGAGGATTTTATGCTTACCTTTATTACCGAGCATTTGGTTGAAATTTTCTTTGGCCTAGTATCCGCAGGTGCGCTTGCTTTTTGTAAATACTTGCATGGCGAATTAAAGAAATATAGAAAGCTACTAGCATAGCAAAAGGATGAATAGCTAGAGAAAACTATAGACTCCCGTATTGAGCCGATTCAGAAAGAAATCGAAGAACTTCGAAGATATATCATGGAAACTAAAGATATTGAGAAAAGTCATATGCAGTTAATCATTTCGTCTTATAAATTCCGTTTAGTTTAGCTTTGTAAAGCCTATATTAAACAAGGGTATATGACGCAAGAGCAATATGATTAGTTAAGCGAGTTCTATCGAGTGTATTCTGGACTAGGCGGAAATGGTCAAGCCAAAGAATATTATGACTTGGCACAAGAACTACCCATTAGATCCGAATAACAAAAAAAAATAAGGGAACTTGTTAAATACAAGTTCCCTTATTGCACTTTTAGACGTCGAAATATATCATTGGTTATGGAAATTATTTCCTAACCGTATGTGGCTATTAAATCAGCTAATAGTTCCTCTTGTTCAACTGTTAAATCTGTTTCATAGCTAAACATAGCAGCATGAGTTATCTCATGGCATAATACTCTTTTCATTAAAGAAGAATTTAGGTTTTCGTTGATATAGATACACTTAGTATCATTATCACACGCGCCAGAAGCAAAAGAACCATCGCTTCTAGCAAGAGAAGAGGAAGTTGGAGGTACTAGCAATACTCTCCAACTTACCCCATTAATCTTAAGCATTGAGATTTAACTGCGCGATCTTATTAGTCAGACTAGTCATTTTCTTTTCCAAGACTTGACGCTCTTCTGGAGAAGCTCCGTCGATCATTTCCACAATATCTTCGGAGAGCTCTTGCATATACTTCTCAAGCTCTTTGACTTTTTCTGCCTTATCCTTATGGAGTTGCTTAGACTCCATATACATACGACGAGTCACTGGACTGCGGCCTTCGCGAGAATCGCGGATATCGATCTCGCGTCCACGTTCTGGATAATAAGGATAACTCTCCCAGTCCTCGGCGCGATCGCGTTTCTTCCATGGATAGCGACCCTTGAAGTCACCGTCTGGACCTTCATAATACATTCTTCCATACACTCTATCCATATCTCTATGTCTAGAATGGCGATGGCTCATTTCTTCAGTTTCGTCCTCTTCGGCTTCTTCCATCGCTTTAACAATAGAGCAGTAATATTTAGCCTGCTCCAAGTCTTTAATCATGTCAATTGCTTGACCTAATTCTTCGGTATCTACTGTATCAAGATGGCTTAACTGCGCCTGAACACAGCCCATCAAGGCTTCTTCCATATGCTTTAAACGTTCCATAAATTAAGCCACCCTTTCAACAATTAGATTAGCGTTTTGAACGCTTACTGGAATAGTAGAAATATTTCTTACGCTTACTTTTCCGCAACATCCGCGTGGGATATCAATAAAGATAGCGCCAAAAATATTACCATAGGTACTAACCGCAGTAGGAGTATAAATCATTGTAGTAGTATTGATAGGTTCACCATCAATAGCAATAGCCAATGAGATAGGTCCCGCTGTTCCATCTGCGGGAACCGCAATATTACCTCCAAATGTCACGCGGAAACGCGCACGACACTGACAGTTGGTTAGACCTCGTAAAGTTACTTGACCACTACCACTACGGTGAATGGTAGAAGAGTTGCCTGCGATAGCAACATTTGTAAATAAAACATCTTGATTAGCCGCGACTGTTTGCACAGCATTAGCGGTAATTTCCATAATACAAATCCTCCTTGTTTTTAATATAAGGGGAGATTACTCTCCCCTTATAGATTAATTTAGGCAGTTAAGCCGCAACCATAGGCTGCGGTCCCGCAGTTGCAGTATGGGTTTGCAACTACATACGCGGGAACGGGTGCCTTAGTGCCGAGCTGGCTGACCAGATAGTTGTTCTGAGCCTGCTGAGATGCAGCAAGGCGGAGAGCCTGGTTCTCACTCTGGAGATCAGAGATTTTCTCCTGGCAGAGATAATCAAGGATAGCACGAGTGCCAGCGTTCTGACTGTCGATGATATCACGGGTGTGATTTGCCATAGAGGTCTGGATAGCGCAGGTATTAGTTGCCATATTATAGTTAATATCAGCAAAGCCACGCTCCATAACTCTACCATTCTCGCAGCAGCAATCAGAAATCTCACGAGCAATACTATTCTGACCAATAGTATTATCATAACGAGCCTGATTAATAGCGTTTTCAACCTGACATACGCCCTGTTGTGCGGCAAAGCGGTTAGCGACAATATCAGAAGTTAAGCCGTTAGCAAGCTGAGCTGTCTGATAACCGAGAGAGCAAACTGCATCATTAACACCAGCAAAGCCATTTAACATTCCTGTATTCATAGTGTAGAACCCGTCACAGAGACCCTGTTGTACGCCACGAACACTATTCTGGAGACCGTTCATGTCGAAACCATAAGCGATTTCCTCACGAGTTGTGGTTCCCTGGTAAGCAGGAGATCCAGCACCCTGGCCCATCATGCCGCGACCGAAACCATTACCCCACATACCGCCGTTGAAGCAGAAGAGGAAGAGGATAATGATCCACCATGCGCCGTTATCCCACATACCATCATTGCGGTTGTTACCACCAGTAGCAGCCGCAATATCAGCTAAACTATAACCATTAGAACTATTGAACATATTAAATGTTCCTCCTTTAATAGATGATTAAAGGCCTAGCATCTATTTAAAGGCTGTAAACTCCTTGTCAAAATCAATTCCCTATTGTTTAGCTAAGTTTCGAGCGATTTGCTCAATATCTGCGGATCGACCATTCTTGGCTAGATTTAAAAGGTTCTGCCCCATTGGGGTTTCGCCCATCTAGCTTTCTAGCAGATTCATAGCGAGTTGCTAAGGATTCTGTCCACTCCTAAGCATTTGGATAAGTTGCATTGGGTTCATACTCATGTCTCCTTAAAACTTGAATTTCTCAGTCGTCTCTGCGGCAGGCTGAGATTTTGGTTCTGGCGTAGGTTTCTCCAAGATAGCTTGTTTGAATTGTGCTAGTGTAGTCTCAAACTCTTCTCTAGTAACATACTGAGGAGAGCTGATGACTGGCTCATTCTTTAACTCATAAACATTAAAGCTGGGTGTACCGTCCATGTTTATTTGTTTCGTATAAATGCGTCTGTTTGCTAAATCTGGAAAATAAAATACAGAACCATCGAAATCAATGCTAGTAGCACGGGCCTCTTCAATAGAAGAAACAGGCCGGCCTTTAATACCCATTTGCGGCTAGGTCTGATCCACATATTGAATACCAGGTCTTGGATAGATTGGTGGTTGTGGATAGTATGGATAATTAGTTGCCAAAACTTTTACCTCCTAAAAAATATTTCCTTGGCCTTTCATTAGTATATGAAAATCGTCTATGGACGATTTTACATTTTTGCCAAAATTTTTGCCAATTTTTTTGGAAAAAAAATATAGGGAGCCTTAATAGGCTCCCTTTTTCTTGTTATTTGCGCTTATTAACCTCAGCTTCAATTAACTGAGTGAGATAGGTATTTAAGTCACCTGTAGCCTCGGTAATATACTCCTTAGCATCATCACTTAAAATAGCCATAACAGCGCTCATTGTGCGGTTAAATGCTTCCTTCTGAGCTGCTTCGTCAAAACTACCAGACTTCTTCAAACTCTCTACGAAGGTTTGGTTGGTCGCAATAACGCAATCAACAACAGTCTGATAAATCATGTTAGTATATTTCTGAGCAATCTCGTTGTCGGTCTTAGAGTTTAACTCATCGCGCTTAGCGGATAAGAAGTCAACGAGAAACTTAGTTAAAATACCGAGCAAAGGAATGACACATACCTGGATAATCTGAATCACAATTTCTGGCATAACAATTCCTCCTTATTGTATATAATATATAAAACAATAGGAAGTATCATTAGCCTTTTTTGTCCAAATCAAATCTCTCCTACAAGCGGAGCCGTAATGTAGATTCTGAGATTTCTGGACATTCTTTGGCAAGTCTAGTAATTGGTTCATTCTTGCGGAAACGCTGATATAGTTCCTCGAAATTCGAGGGAAGGGGTTTCCTTGGTCTCCCGAACTAGACACCATTGGACTTGGCGGCCGCAATTCCTTCGGCCTGTCGTTGTTTAATATAGGTTCTCTCTTGTTCAGCCTAGAAGGATAATACCTGTAAGACAAGATCAGAGATAAATGTGCCCATGACGTCTTTACAATATGACGTATCTAATAGCGGCATATCTAATACTTTAATATCTACTTTCTTAGTCTTGGTAATTAAACCCCACTGTTCTAGAATTTCAGAATAGTTACGGCCCAGTCTATCAATACTTTTAATAATAATCATATCATTTGGTTCGGCCTTGTTAACTAACTCCTAATAAGCTGGACGATTAAAGTCCTTACCGGACTGTTTATCGACAAAGATATTCTCTTTATCGACTCCTGCATCGGTTAATGCAATAATCTAACGATCTAGATTTTGATCTCTTGATGAGACTCTTGCATATCCATATAACACCTTTATCACCTCATTATATAATGAAAAATTGGCAAAGTTGATTTAACAACTTTGCCAATTTTTTTGGTAAAATTATTCAGACACTCCAGATGCCGCGAGAACTTTAGCCATGTTCTATGCGAGATCAGTTGGCAAGTTTTCTGCGGTATAGGTAATCTATTCCAATTCTTCCATTGTTGTTGCACGACGTGCCCAGGTTAAGAGGTGATTGCAAAGTGTGGTATGGTACAGCTTATGCTTGGTAGCTGTTTCAGCGATGCTTTTAATTTCTACCGCAGTAAACATACGGCATAGTTTCTTATCAGCGTGGTAGGGATATCCCTTGGCTCCTTGTTCGATTGCTGATAAAGCGGCAGTTAAGTTGATTTGGTCTGTTTCTTCGAGACTAAAATGTTCAGTTCCCTCTGTTGTTTCTACGTCCATGCCTGCGGTAATGGCTTGATTACAAGTATTAGAGAGATCAGTAATTTTTTCTTGTTGTTGTTCTTGAAAAATTTCCTCTTCTGTTTTATAAGCCAATTGTTCTTCTTGTTCAATTGTTAATCCTGTATCAATATTTTGATAAATACGTTTGCCATTAATATCAATTTCAACATAACCTTTTTTAGGCGGTAACTGTGGTTTTGTAATCACCATATTTATCACTCCTTTACTTTGATGTAGGCGTAGGCGCTGTTAAATGTGATGGTGGGAAGCGATTTAGGCACGATAAGCTTCAAGACAGATCCATTCGTAACACCGCTGGGCTGGAGGGAGATATAATAATCTCCTTCGCGGGTTGCCATCCCGCTAAGCAACGCAGGTAAGTTCGCAGTTGTTGCGGACTGATTGGTTGTTGTAAACGTTCCTAGCGGTAGGTCCGTGAGTTGATACAAGTCGTACTTACTATTTGATGCTGTATTATATGAGTACACCTTGTCTCCCCATTGGATGATTGGCGTAGATCGCGTTCCACTTTGGGACCTGGCTACCATATCGCTCGAGCTGTTTTTCTCATAGGTCAATGATAATAAGACGGCACTACCGGGCGAGTACGCATAGCAATATGTGATATTGCCAGAGACAATAAACCATACACATCCGCTGAGTTCATACACCGATCGTGTCGACCCGGTTTTAATGACAACCCCGTCTTTTATTACCTCAAGTCTAAGCGTAGAACCGGAATTTCCGGCCAAATAGATGTAGTCTTCAGAATCAACAAATAACGTGGCTGCATTAAGCGAGCCAGTAGTAAGGATGGTGCACTGCCCGCCGAGCGTGTCGCTTACCATAAACGGCTGCGCAAAACCGTTTTTGCCGGAGTTATAGCAATACACCATGTAATAATACTTTCCTCCCACAATTCGGAAGATTCCTTCACGGCCCATGCTACTTACCGAATATGTATTGAGTGGGAGATAGGTGTTTGTCGGGAACTGGATCTCAACAGTGGACCAACCAGTTGGAAAATCGCCGCCCGAAAAATCTCCGTATGCGACAATCGGGAAGCTTTCGGTTTTTTTCGTTACCGGCATTCCGAACAAGTAGATTTTACTGTCATCGACGAAAACCGAGGATGCCGCCACGATTGATGTGAGTTCTATCTCTCGCAGTACTCCTTCGCTGGGAGAAATCTACGATAAATATTGTCGTTGCTGATTATCGCTGTTGTAACGCGTTGAGATCACATACAGGTTCCCATCCGCTGCGTTATATATGTCATAGACTTCGCTGGTGCTGGCTAAATTCAACACATCAAATGTCGAAAGCGGATATTCGTTTTGCGGAATAAGCGCGCTCAGCTCCGTCGCGTTGCTCGGCACTGCTGCACCATTGCACAGTGCCCACGCATTCCCTAAATCTGTTCGAGCGGTTACTTTAATGTCGCCGACTTTAGAACCATCTCCACCAACAAGTCTTTTGACTTTATCAGTAATATCTTCTCCGTCTTGAGTGATTTTGGCAGGAAGTTCTTCATATACTACGCCAGAAGTAGTAACTGCTCCGATTGATTCCGGCGTAATCGGGTCTGAGCCGCCAGTTGCGTGGTATGACGCATGGGTGAAGCCGCTGGTTTTCATGGCGCGAGTTGCGCTCCACTTGCTTTCGGCGCTACAGACGAATAATTGGCCGCCCGCAGTTGGGCCGAACCAATATTCATTGCTGTCATCATTGATCGGAGCATATGTGAGCGGTGCGAACGCCTTGTTTTCGCTTCTCCAACATACAATCATTTTCCCGCAGCTGTGAGCTTCCCAAAGTTCCCGAATAGTTGTTTGACCGTAGGTTGCGATAAAGACATCTGGCAAATCATCGACGACTTTTCCCCTTCCGGTTCCGCCGTACTCAATGACAGCTTCCACATCAGAAATAGGTGGAATTGGCGTATATACTTTTATGGCTCCGTCTTTCGGCTCAATCTTAAAAATCTTGTCAAATTCGCTTTTGCAGATAAACACGTTGCTGGATGCAGTCATCTCGGCATGTAGGATTTCAGCTGCCCACTGCTTAGTGGCAGTATCATAGGTCCAATTCCCATGGTAGTCTGAGAGCACACCAGAATATGTGCCGTTATATATTTTACTTATATTAAGGGAATCCGCTGAATCAACTGTCCCGTTCCCATCCATATCTCCACACCATTTTTCAATATCAGTTGGCGTGTAACTACCTGTCATAATGTTTAGAGCGAGGTTTTTATCGTCTACATTGATAACTCCGTCCCCATTGACGTCGCCTTTTACACGCCCTTTCGGTAGCGTGATCGTGCCGAATCGCGCCGCTTCAGCAATATTATTCTGATCTTGCAAAATACATTTTAAGCTCACTTTAATTCTCCTTTCATCTTCTAAAAAGTACACTTAACTGGGCTTTGGTCAATCATAGATAATTTTCTTAGCTTGTTTTTTATGTATATCTGAAAAGGTAAGATACCTACTTGAAGGGAAAAGGGTTTCTATACCTTTTTCCCAATTTTTTATTATCTAGTTTCTGGGAGTATTTTTCCCATAAAAAAGTGTACTTTTTCTCGGAAATTCTTTTGGCATTTTTAAAAGAGCTAGATACGAAGGAGGTTATAATCTTGCCTAAGTGTATTTTAGCTGAGCAAGGCGGAAAAGGTGGAGGAAGTGGCATCGTTCTTATGAAGATCGAAGTCACCACCAAGCCTACTAAGACCAGCTATCTTGCGGGCGACAGCTTCAATAGCGCCGGTATGGTCGTTACCGCATCTTACGGTACTGGACAAGCGGTTCTAGCAACCGCAGAAGTTAGCGGATATTCTGTATCCCCTAGCGTCTTAACTGATGGTACTACTTCCGTAACCATCACCTACTCTGAGGGCGGAGAAACTTGCACTACGACTCTAGCAGTCACGGTCACGCATAGGCTTTCCGCAATTGCTGTAACTACTAAACCCAATAAGTTAACCTATGAGTATGGAGATACTCTTGCTACTGCGGGTATGGTCGTTACGGCTAGTTATTCCGATTCTCAAACTAAGGCTGTAACTGGTTACTCTTGTTCTCCAACAACTTTCTCAACTGTTGGAAATCAAGTAGTTACAGTTAGCTACACAGAAAATGGAGTTACTCAAACTGCGACTTTTAATGTCACAGTCAATCGTAAGTCTGTAGCCAAACCTACGTGGAAAAGTAATCTTACATATACTGGAAGCGCGCAGTCAGTTAGTAGCACCAGCTACTGGAATAACTACAACACCAGTTACATGACTATTGGTGGCACAACATCTGCAACTAATGCCAGCACTTATATTGCTACCTTCACACCGAGAAGCAATTATCGCTGGGCGGACGGAACGACCACCGCAATCAATGTCAACTGGACAATCAACAAAGCAACAGGTAGTTTGAGCGTAAGTCCAACAACAGTAACTATTAATGGTAATAACTATAGTTCCGGCGTAGCTGTTACTATTACTCGCGCGGGCGATGGTGCTATTAGCTATAGTCCTACTAGTATTTCTGGTTTGACTCTATCTCTTAGTGGTAATACTCTTACTATTAAGGGTAATGGTTCTACTCCAGTTTCTGCTACTACCATTACGATTAAAGTCGCGGCTGGCACTAACTATACTGCGCCTTCTAATAAGACAATTACTGTTAGTGCAGAATATTGGACTTGGGGTTCTGAGACTGCTACTAGTGATGCCGCTTGGTGGGCTGGCCTAAAGAACTGGATCGCTGGTGCGAGTACGAGTGAATTAGCTGCGTGTGTTGGTAAGACTAAGAGTGTTACACTTACCTCTGCGGTTCAAGGTACAACTACTCACTTAGTAAGATGTATCGGTTATAACTGCGACAGAGATAAGAGTAATACCAGTAGAAACACTCTGACTTTCCACACTAAGAACTGTCTCGCTAATACTACTGTATTCGGTAATTCGAACGGTTTATGGAACGGCTCTACAGTTCGTAGCTTATGCACTAGCTACTACAATGCTTTCCCTGGCAAGGCATCCGTAGTGACCGTCTCCAAAGGAACTGCAACGACAACAAATAGTTCTTAGGCTGCTACACCGACCTATCAGGACGAAACAGTATTCTTACCTTCTGACTGTGAGATGGGATTCCCTAAAGGAGCAGACTATTCTAATGGTAAGGGTTACGCAGCATCTTATGACGAGTTCTGTCAGTAGAATACTTCTAAGACTGCCTATCAATATTATACTTCTAATAGTAGTCGTATTAAATATGCAAATGATTCTAGTAGCTCTGCATAGTATTATTGGGAGCGTTCGCTCTACTACGACGACACGGGCCGTGCGTGCCGTGTTCGTAATGATGGTAAGCCGGGCCGCGACTACTACTACAACAGCTTTGGGTTCGCGCCCGCTTTCGTCATTTGAGAAAGTAAAATAACAATTCGGACCGCGGGATTGGAGAATCGTCGCCACTATTATTCAAGATAGTAGTGGCGACAATCTCTTTTTGGGCAATATAAGACAAATCTCCTAGAAGAAAATCTATATTATTAGAACGATTCGTGAAAAAGGAGATTTATAACATAATGTCAGTAAAGAAAAAAGATAGACACCTATCTCGTTCCGAGTGTCTGAATAAAGCTAGAAAACTAGTTCAGTAGACTTTAATTTTAACAAGACCTGCTATTACAAACGATGATGGTAGTATTACCAAGGCTGGAATTCTTGGTTCTGGCTAGCCATACTATGCGTTTGGAATAGACTTGTTTAATAGCGCAAAAGCCATCCACGCTAATTGTTATCAGGCTGTGGATATTTATATTAAAGACCAAGAAACTCTAAATTCCCGTAATGAGTTCTTTAAGAAAGCGTTAAGCTATTGTAATAGTATCCTTAGATTACTTGACTTATGTATCTTTCAATACGGATAGACTAGTAAGAGAAAGATGCGTTCATTTTTATATGTAGCTGAACTTACTAAGTCTATCAAAGATAGTATTTATGAAAGAATGAATCTTGATAACATGATTCTTCAACATATACAAGAAAAGAAAATGAAGCGAGCCGGTTAAGTTGTAGTTCTGGTAATTTTCTTGTATATGATAGGTCAAGTCTTAAATATCCAGCGTTCGCTCAACTACAACAACACGAACAATGCGTGCAATGTCAATAATGATGGTAAGCCGAACAACAACAACTACAACAACAGCAATGGGTTCGCGCCCGATTAGATGGAACTTTCGCGTTGCAAGTCAAGCGGCGTAGCCGCGCAGACGAGCAACAACCTAAAGTAGCCCCAGAGTATATTATATCCATCTAAGTGGCTTATTCTGGATGCATCGTTTTTATAAACGAGAAGGGAAGGATAAGTTAAGACGAAAGAGTAGTTTATGGCGAGTGCCATGAATGAAATATAATATATTACAGGTAGATATGCCTTTTCATCTAAGGAAGGCTTGGCCGTTTTAGCTTAAACAATAGCTAGATCAATCAAGACTGCGGATGGGCGACCCGAGCGGTCAACCTAGAACCGCACGATAAGGAGGAAAAGCTTTGGAGTCACAAAGCTCTTTCGAGCGTTTTTGTAGTTTTGACGCTATGTATGACGCCTCGTATAAGGTTTGCAGAAATGTTCGATGGAAAGATAGCGTAATCAATTTTGAAGAAAACAGGATTGATATTATCTTGCGGACAGAAGAAGACTTACGAAATAGTGAATATTTATAGTTAGCTTTTAGTTGCTTTTCAGTAATTGAAAGAGGCAAACAACGGGATATAAGAGCGTGTCATATCAACGACAGATTGGTATAGAACTCTCTATGTGAGCAGGTTCTATTACCGTAGTTAACTCCCAAATTTATTTATGATAATTGTGCGACATTGAAAGGTAAAGGTATTGATTTTGCATTAAAACGGGCAAAACAGCATTTACAAGCCGCGCATAGAACTTATGGCTTTGGAAAACCGTTCTATGGAGCGAGAATTGATATTAGTAAATATTTTGATTCTATCGACCATGAATCTTTGCGAAAAACCGCTAGAAAACTGATTAAAGAAGATGACATCTACGAGTTAGTTTCGTACTTCATCGGCACATTTTCTTTCGCCTTAACGAAAGATAAAGCGCCTCTGCCAGAGAAAGATTATTATATTACCAAGAATAAGAAATACATAAAGGTTCATCCCAAAAGATTTAAACCTAATGTAAAATATTATGAATATAATGAAAAGAGTCTCGGATTAGGAAGTCAAACGTCTTAGCTTCTAGCATTATTAGCTCTTAATGAGATTGACCATTTTATCAAAGAGCAACTACATATTAAATTCTATGGTAGATACATGGATGATCTATATCTCTTGCATAATGATTCTTAGTATTTAGCTTATTGTCTTAATGAGATAGAAAAGAAACTCCAAAAGATTGGTCTTAAGATGAATCGTAAGAAAACGAGTATCACTAAAATCGAGCCAATAAAAGCTGATAAAAAGAAGAAGGCACCCTTTAAATATCTTAAATGGGACTTCTATCTTACCGAAACTAATGTAATTATCTAGATTCCTTTTAAGATAAAACTTGTTAAAGAACGCCGCAAACTTAGAAAAATGCAGGCGCTATGGCAACAAGGCCGCATTCCAACTGCTGACATCTAGCAGCATTACCAAGGTTGGCGTGCCCATATAGCAAAAGGAACAACATTCTATATCTTACAAGATATGGATAATTACTTCCATTCATTGTTTAAAGGAGTTGACATTATATGAAGTATATCTTACTTAATCGTCAAAATGTTGTGGTAGACATTATTGAAGAATCTATTAGATATATTAAACTACAATCCTCTAATGGTATTGTCGTTGCCTGCGAGGAAAAAGAGGCAACTGGGGTCATCGGTTCTGACAGTAATACTCATTATACTTTAATCAGAGCTGATGCATAGAATGATGTAAATGCTGTCCGCATTATGTCATTAGAAGAAGTACCATCCGCGGCCGTCGTTGATAAAGCGGTTTACAATACCGAGACCAACGAATTTGAGCCTCGCTATACTTTAGAAGAGACTCAAGCGATGAAGCAGGAGAAAAATAAACTCGCGTTCGCAGCTTATTTAGCTTCTCACCCTTTGACCTGGGTTGATGGTAAAGAGTATGGCGTTACTGAGCAAGACCAGGCTGAAATTAGTCTTAACTTAAATCAGTACCAAGTGGCTGTCCAAGCGGGCGTAGAAAATCCAACGCTAGAATGGCACGCTAAAAAGGAAGAGTGCCAGCCTTGGACGTTAGAGCAATTGGCAGCTCTAAGTCTTGCTATCTCTAACGCAGTTTATCCTAAGTATCACTTAATGCAGAAATATAAGACTGCTATCTATGCGGCAGCCACCATAGATGAAGTAGATGCTATTGAATTAAATTACAATGAAAGCGAAGCTGAATAAGTTTCTTACCTTATTCACTGTTGGAGGTTGTCTCTATTTTATTATAGAGTTCTTATTTAAGACCTTCATTAGTGGTGGTATGATACATTGGTCAATGTTTCTCCTAGGCGGACTTTGTTTCGTCTTAATTGGAGAGATAAATGAGGTTATACCTTGGGAAATGTCTATCATTAAACAAGGAATTATTGGAGCCGCAATAGTTACCTCACTTGAATTTGTATTCGGCGTAATTTTGAATATAGTCCTAAAGCTAAGAATTTGGGACTATTCGAACTTACCTTTCAATATATTGGGGCAAGTTTGTCTTCCTTTCTCACTCGCGTGGTTCGGATTAGCTCTCGTAGCTATCTTCCTCGATGACTATCTCCGTTGGAAATGGTTTGGCGAGGAAATTCCACACTACCACCTCAAAGACAAAGTTTGCCATTAAAACGAAAAAAATGGGGAGAACCTTTTAATTAAGGTTCTCCCCATTTTTTTATTGTTTATTTTACATCGACAATGATGATACCAATGTCTCCCTCAATAGCCTTATTAGCTGTGAAAATAATTCCAGTGCCAACAGTAGCCTGAGCATCATCGATCTTGTTATAATCGTCTTGGTTACTTGTCCAAGTGATAATAGGTGGAACGTTACCGTTCTTACCGCACTTTAGATTTGTGTTACTATAAGTATAGGTATAAGTATCACCGGACTGCACCCAGCTTGCTTGAGCAAGAGTAGCAGAATAAGCCAAGGTTGTTACCTCGTCAATCTTATTATTAGTCTCGCCCTTACTATATACATCTAAGTTGGTTCTCGCGGCCGCTGCTGTAGTAGCGCCAGTACCACCAGCTGAAAGAGGTAGAGTACCGAAAGATGGCGCACCAGAAGTGGTGGCATACAAAGCACCAGTACCATTGATACCCTTGACGCCGTTAGTAGCATCTCCAATTACCACGCTACCTGCGGCAATTGCGATAGCTCTTACGGTATTATTCTCGCCACCAACTAAGATAGCGTTCTTAGTTAGTCCGTTATCATCTGCGGCAGTCAGCACATCATCGACATCTACGAAAGTAACTTCTCCGTTGACTGTCTTGATTAGCTGAGATACCTTTACGTCAATACGTCCATTATTAGTATCAATTACAAGCTCACCACTGTCTTCAAAGAAGTATGCGTAGCCAGGATGTAAAGCGTAATTAGAGGGAAATTCATCCGCAGTTCCACTATAAATCTTAAATAAAGCCATTATTAAGCTCCTCCTTTATACTCTCTAAGTATGATTGAGGTATTATTGCGGCAAGTCCGCAAATGATCCCCATGTATTTAGCGTATCATCCAAGGCAGCTAACAATTCGTCAACCTTAGCTTTAGAATACGTAGTTAGCTTGCCAGTCTCACCATCTTTGCCCTCAATAAGAGAGTTAAGATAGTTGATTGAATAAGTCTTATTATCAACATTCGCTTTATAGGCGTTCTCAATTAAGCTGGATACACCACCAGTTAACTAAGCACGTGCCCACTCACCAGCGTTAGTCTTGAAGTACCAATAAGAAACATCTCCGCCATTATCAAGTAAGGTCCAAGTAATAGCAAAGATCTTGTGAGAATCAATAGTCCCAGTATAGTGTTCTTCAATATAAGCAACACCATTCTCTAAGGACGCTGCATAACTCGCAGTCTCAGTTAGTTGATAATCTGCCTCAATATTTAGCGCATCTCCAACTGGACCTTTAATACTCTTCTCGCTAGCTTTCCAACCAGTAGAGGTTAAAGTATACAGCACACCAGTTTCACTATTGAGATAAACGTCTCCGAGTCTTGCCCCATCAATAGTGGTGGTTGCTCCATCCGCAGTAATCTCAAGACCCGCAAATAGCTTACTGCCTGTCGGAATCTTAAAGGTAAAAGTAATTGTATCTTCACTAGTAATTGCGGAAGTAACAGAACCTTGTTCTGTTGAACCAACGAAAGAAGAAGAAACTGCGGGCTTCGGAGCCTCTGGGAGCTCAAACTCAAGCTTCCATTCGGTACCTTCGTTGTTTGTTAAATACCTATTAACTTGCGGGGCCGCAGGTACATATCCCGTCTCACCTTGCACGTAAGGCGCAATAGAACTAGATTCCACAGAAGGAAGCGGAGACTGGATGCAAGCCTGATACTCGAATACACAGGTTGTATCATCAGTCTTACTAGTTACTTTATAAATAAATCCAGTAGGAGCATTAACATAATAATCTCCTACGCCATAAGAGCTAAATAGCGGATTGCTTAAAGTATAAGTTCCACTAGAGCGTTCGCCTAGGAAAGTTCCATAGTAGAAAGCTACGGCTCTTGGCAACTTAAAGCGCAGTTTAGGTGCATTTACTGTACCAACGTCCTCTACGCTCGGTTCGACTACCGGATCTTGGACAATTCTTTCCGGTGCAGCCATTACTTGACTGCGAGGAAGGGAGAATGTTAGAATCGGATGCTCATGGTTTGTATCTCCTGGAGCATAAGCAAAACTTACAGTAGGCTCCTTATCCGCATCCAGAATCTCATGGAGGACATTACTGTCTAAAAATTCTTGACCTACAGGTAATTGGAATTTAAGTACAGGTCGGTTAACATTAGTTGTGTCCAGCTCAACCTTCGGAGTTTCTCCAACAGCAATTGGAGTAACTTCTGCCTATTCAATCACTTGAGATTGAGGGAGGTTAAAATGAAGAGTTGGGCGGTTAATATTATCGTCATTGTACTCTACACTTGGACTCTAATCGGCATCCAACACAGTAGCTTCGTTTGGCATTGACAATACTTGAGACTGCGGTAACGCAAAACTAATTACTGGTAAATCTGGATTAGATAGATCAGTATTTACTTGAGGCTGTTGGTCCGCATCAAGCACTGTCGCAGGAGTAGTAATACTAATCTTTGGAGTATTACCAGTGCAAGAAGTAATGAACTTATAGCTAAGTCCGCTACCCTCTCCCGCAGATTCGTTGTATACTTTCTGCCACAGAGTAGAGTTTAAGTTCTTCTTCTCTCCCTTTTCCAGGTCTTGTTTCTGATTCTCTAAGTAATCTGGATCGGTTGGTTTGCCATAAGAGACCATGACAAATTCGCCCACGGAGATAGGAGATGCCCAACCTTTTACTAAGTCTGCCTACGCACCATTTGGGCCATAGAAAGACGAAAATACTTGTTTAATTTCAAAGCTCTGTCCAGCAGGGCCACCATAGAAAGATTGCATACCTTATACCTCCTTATCCTTGAGATGGGTCGTAAATAAAGTCTACAATCACGTTTTCTAAATCTCCGTAAGGATTATCTTCGTCTAATTTGTAAACACCATTCAGACCTTGATTTAAAATTGCACTACCCTCTTGAAATGCGGCAATATATGTCTCGTTCGCTTCATTGTATCCTTCCCAGTAAGTTTTATAAGCATCTGAGCTAGGATCTGAGGGTTCTGTACCTAAAGCTGCGATTGCGGCCTCAAGAGCAGCTTTCGCATCTTTAATAATTTTTTCGCCTTCTTGCTTCTTACTTTCTGTTTCTTCGTCATCTCTAATATAGTTCTTAGGACGGACAAAATACATATTAGTAATGGCAATATCTTCGTCTAATTCATAAATACCAGTTCGGCCAATCATAATTGTCTTGCTAGTATTCATGACTACTTGGGCTCCTGGGGGAGCCTAAATACCGACTTTAGTAAACTACTTAGCACTAGAAGCATTTACAATGTCATTATAAATGTCGGTTCCAGAGGAAATGTAATGTTTACCATCGCCAGTGCTACTTGTATCTATTACGTTATAATAGATTTGTCCAATAGCTGACATCGCCGCATCCTCCTTATACTCGTGTTAAAACTTCCGTTGCAGTAATACTCATAGTGCCATTATAAGTAAGTGGTAGAGAATATTGAGTAATCTGATAATTACCATAAATATTACTATCTCTATCCTCAACTCTTATAATATTATTTGGCTCCATATAGTATTTCGGCAAGCAAGTTAAAGAGATTGTTGTATTATAACATAGGTTCTAATACATCAATTCTCGAATCTAATCAAAACAACTCGCTCCTGTGGTGCTTATAGAAATGCTATTATAGAACAAATCAGTAGAGGGGAAGAACGGCTATCCGATACTATTATAATAGTTTCGTAATTCTTGCTCCTCTGACTCTGAATACTAGGATTTCTAATAAAAGACAACATCGGGAACTTCACTATTATATACGGTTTTTATGTCATTATTATTAACGACTTTAGTCCTACGACCAATGTTCTTAATAGAATACTTACCAAGAGCAGAACTAGTATCTATAAAATCAAGCCAGAAGTTAATAGAACCAGGATCATTAAAAACATCTGGATTCCAGTGATTTGTAGAATCCCAATTCGTGTTTAATGGATTATATAGATTTCTCCATTCCGCGATTAACTCTGAGTCATAGTAGTTATCATATACGCTATTAGATACCTAAGCATCAAGAGCACGACGATACAATTCTTCTCTCCACTCATCGCAAGGAGAGCCGACTAAAGTGACTTCATAACCGTCAACGCTATAGTCACTAGAATCAGTTAAATCATACCGCACAATAAAGCCACTATCTTTATCCTTAATCTCCCACATATATTTAGAAGCTAAATCAATATCTGGCTTGTCATCAATAGCAAGATGATAACGAATAGCTACCTCAACTCCAGTAGAAGTCTTTCTCTTGCCCCAGACATAGAAGTCATTCTTCACGTTGTCATACTTAGGATTGCGGGTAATCGCAGTCGTGGTATCGAGGTCGGTCAATGAGTACAAAAACTTTGCATTATTATATGACCGCACATAATCCGCGGAATCTAGCTCTAAGATCGGACTTCCAGTGTTTAAGTAGTTCTTAATTTCTTGGAAAACGAATTTACCATCAATATTGTAGAAATACTCATAGTTGCCTAGAGTGCTAACAATCTTGTCTAATAGAGTAACTACGGTATCTCCCGCATTTAAGATTAGCTCTCCGGGGTAGGTAAAGGGAGTAATCTCGTATCCTACATCCTATCCGTAAGTAAACATATGCGGGAAGTCAGAACTAGCAGAGTAATCAACGCTACTATAATCCTCATTAAAATAGACGGGTCTATCTCCCATGTATCTTACTAACATCTTAATTTCATCATCAACGTCAGTAATGATAATATTCTCGGTAGCTTCTCCGCCCCAGTGATTTACTGCTTCGTAGATAATCTAAAAAATAGTGGGATACTAAATCTCAATATCTCCATTATCTAGCTATACTAAGCTTTCATGGAAGGTTACAGACGCAGGTAATGTGCCGCCAGCGGTTCCGTCAAGTAAACACATCTTATCTTTACCGGTGATAGATATATTCCATCCGCTGGTAGAACGACTAATATTCGCAGAAGATAAAACAAATAAACCGCAAGGGAACCATATAATATCTCCATAGTCTTTATAAGACTGTAACGGATTATCATACCCAATAAGCACCTTAACCTTCTTGTTAATAGAAATCTCATTATCAATATCCTCAAGATTACTATTAGCCATAGAAGCGAGCATAGTAAGGTTAATGGTTCTTCTGATTGCGGAAGAACCATTAACGCTTAAGTTACCACTCGTAATGGAGCCTTGAATCTCTTTAATAGGCTCCTCGTCTTTAAAGGAAAGGAGAATAATCTTAGCATACTAAACTCGCATATGTAGTTTATCTAACTAAGTTAGAAAATCCATGTCATTAAGATATTCGAACATGAATATTAGCTCCTTTCTTTACTATACTTCATTGTTGTCTGCGCGGTCAAGCATTTGTAGTTAATAACCGCGAATTGTGCTTTCTGCAAAGCGACATATTTAATCATACCATCCATAGGGCTGAGAGCGTAACGTCCCGTCGGCCCTAACATAACAGCGTGTTTATCACTACCATCTTTCTCTTTACCGATATAGAGAATGGTATTTGGATCTGCCTCAATATCAAAAGCAGTAATGTCAGAGAAGTTGTAGAAGATAACTCCATCTGTCCATTTACCGTCCGCGTCTTGGATAAAGCCACCTTGAACATTGTAGATAAATTCAACCTGCTTGCGGGTTTCCTCCTCAATAATATCGTACAAGTTGATTGTTTTGTAGACATTATAGTTCGTATTATCTACCAGGATACGACCTAATTTATCCTCTTCCGCGGTCGAATCACTATAGATGCGATAAGGTGTTTCACCTGGGCCATAGTAATATTTATAATTCTTTAAGACCTTATCAGTACCGCTAAAGATACCAGAGATCTGGCCCCAAATGCGGGAAGTGTCAATAGACTCTACTTCGCCAATCTCATCATTTCTTTCTCTTGTTAGAGAGCAGACATAGTTGATGATAATTGGATACTTAACCGATAGCATCGTTAAAGAATTAATACCTTGATGAATATCATACATACGGTTGGGAGCAACGACCACTTCTGTACCGTTCACAGATAATCTAATTGCGGAGGTTGGAGCATTGGTTGCCGCTGTTCTTAAAGCGACATACCGATTTAACTCTTCCTCTGTTTCAGTAGTATCTTCACCTGCGGCCTCTTGTTCAGTTTTCTTAGCTTCTAGCTCATAAATCTTACCATCAAAATCGATAGTGGGATATCTCTCTACCCAGAAGCCCGTCACATTAACTAATGATAACTTATACTTACCATCACCAACCGCGATTTCCTCTTGGTCTTTGATAATAGCATAAATATCATCACCCTCTGGACAACCAGAATAGATACCACTAATTTGTCCAAAGGAGTCCTGTCTTTCGGTAGAAATCTCATTACTGAAGGCACCGATCTCGATAATCCCAATCTCATTGAGATTATCAAGTGTATTCTCTAAAACCTCATACGCTGTTGCAGAGAAGTCAAAAATCATGCGACCGAGAGAAGCATTTGGTGTTAGAGAAACATTCATTAGTCCAACAATAATGTTTCCTTCTGTGGGAGATTTATAGAGCTTATAAGAGAAATCATTAAGGAATTGCTCTACCTTTTCTCTAAACTTTCTTTCAACGAAAATATTATCATCCGTAATATCGGAGTTAATACCTAAATAAGATGGAGCTAAAGCACTACCTCTCTTTGCCGTTGATAGCGAGAACTTATCTTGAGGAATAATAAGTTCATTGTTATAATAATAACCATCTGTATCAAGAGTAAAGAATGTCTAGTCTTCATCCATCTGGAAACTAATCAAGCCACTTAGCGGGAACTCCGCATAGTAGGCATAACCATTCTTAGATAAGTGCGGGAACTGGTCACCCAGAGTATCTTGCTTACTAGCCAAGACAGTATGCTTAAAACTACTTAACTTCTGATTAAACTTAAGTCTAAGCTATACGCCATCTCTATACAGATAAGAATATTCAAAGTTTACGCATCTGGCTGGAATCCCTGATTCTTGTAACGGGGCACTCCGCAATCCCTATGAGTTCTAATACTGGAAAGCATACTTATACTTAATACCACTCTCAATAGTAAAATCGGTATAGAGTAAAGTATTATTAAATTCTTCCTCAAAATAATTGAAGTAACGCAAATCTTCATATACTTGATAATTGCTTGCTTCTGAGGTTCTCGTAAGAACGTAGCATCCAGTCAGAGAGTTCTTTGCAGTTAGATAAACTCTAATGCAACCATTCTCTGTGCAATAGCTACTCTAATTATCAACCTGCATAGTTACTCCTTCAAGAGCATCAAGATAAACCTTGACTGCCTAGAAGTCATATGATGCACGAGCTTCGTATCCATTACGAGTAACAATAGAGAAGTAAACCTTATACGAAGCGTTATTAGTAAGCATAGTCTTAAATCTATAAGAGCAATTCTTACCACCTGTTGCTTGAATCCAGTCAGAAGACTCGATTAAAGTCTCCCCATCTTCATCGTATAAATCAAACTTATATTTATCAAGTGGCTCATCTGATGCATTATCAATGTATCCACCAGTAAATAGCGGTGTTAAGCTAGATTCAGTCTGCTTACTTGCAATAACATCTGTTCTAACAGTACCCGCATTTTCGATATATACTTCTGGTTGCGCGATGGCCTTAATGACCATGACCGTAGACCACTCAGAGAAAGTCTGATTGTTTACTTGTTCTTTCTTCCAAGCAGCAAATGAACTTAAATCACTTGGAAAACTTGTTGACCCAAAGCGCAATTGAATCTTGTAACACATCCCAGGCGTCCAAGATTTCCGCAAGTCGCTTGTCAAAATCTTAGCAGTATATGGGCTTGATTCCTTGGTTAAATCAACATTCTTATAGATAACATTATCTGGATATTTAGAAGTATTAACAACGCTAGAGTTGGAGCGTTGTTCCACGACTCTAATCTATACGTGCTTAATACTATCTGCGCTTGTCACCTTCTATAGAGTATACTTCACATCATAGCTAGCTTCTGTAGCAAGAAACGCCGGCTATGTACTCTATAAAGTAGGCGGATAAATACTAATTGGCATATTTCGCGCCTCCTTTTCCTCTAACTCTATATATTATGAAAATTGCTTTGGTTAAGATAATTAAATCCGTCCAAGCAAAAAGAAAGAGGAAGAAGCTTAAGCTTCTTCCTCTACCATGAAAATTAGCGCTTCCGCAGCAGCTACAGAGATACTTAAGTTCTCAATATCTGACATTTTAATTGTAACAATAGAGACCTCTACATTAGTATTAGCAAGCTCATTAAGCTCTTCATTAGCTGCATCTCGGCTAATATTTGGAATACTATAGCCTTGCTCTGTAGGTACTCCATAAGTCTCCGCAATATGGAAACGCGCTGTTTCGATATCTTCAACAATAGGAGCCAATGACTTTAGATTGCGGACGATGGCGAAAGCCACCTTCGCTGGAAGCCGCACTTCGCTGTCAGCAGAAAGCTCCTAAAGACCTCTAAATAATGTAAGAATGTCTTTGTTTAACATATTATTCTCCTTTTACTCAACTATTCACCGCAGTTTGTAGAGCGATGAATACACTCGCAGTAATCAATGTTCCAGTAGTATTTTTGGTATGCGCAGTTACCGTACTTACCCCTAGTGCTCTAGCTAGAATATTATAGATAGCCGCAGTTACTAAATCTCCAGAACTAACCTCCGCATCGCTATAATCAGCTCCGCCAGACTAATTTTCCCAATTTTTCCGCTATTCTACTCTAGTAACTAAAATATTCCACTTACTAGCTGAAAGTCCATCAGATACCTAAATAGTTTTATCAGTGGCTACACCACTGCCCCATGAAAACTCAGCTGGCTTAGTATAAAATACCAAAGTATCAGACGCAGAGCCTAAATTTTTACTGCTAGCAGATGAAGTGGAGGTGGTTGGACCTGATTCGTGCCAATCACTCCACTCTCCATAAGTAGTATGTTCATTACCTTGTTCATCTTTAGTAGTTGTTTTTGATCTAGTTCTACTTCTGGTATATTTTTTAGTAATTTTCTTCGCACTTCTTGTAGCTGAGAGCCTTCCTGTGACGCTGCCTTTTGAACCGGCATTCATTCCACCGATGCTAATAGTTCCAGTTTTCTCAGAACTAGAACCGCCACTACCACCGCTGAAACTCCAATGCCAAGTAGTAGTGCAACCAGCAACATCATAAACCACCTAAGTGACAGTCTTCTGCTGAACTTGTCTAGTATCTGTACTCGTTGTAGTAGACCATCCAGAACTTTGTTCGGGTTCATTGGCAGGGATATACCATCCACTTCCATCATACCTAATTCGTACACTAGAACGACTTGCACTAACAAAAGTAAGAGAAGCACTTGGCATTATTTATTCCTCCTTAAGCAAATCTTGCATAGATACCGTATTGGGTTTCCGCAGGTACTGTGCAACTTAATCTAGTGCCATTGAGAATAATGTAGTTCGATGCACGCAAAGCTACGTTTCCGTTTCCAGAAGTTGCCTAAATAATAACACTACCGCTACCACCAGTCGCCTATAAACCAAAGTTGTATGTTGTACCAGCATCATCTTTACCCGTGATAACCCCAATCTTACCAATATCCGTATAAATCTCGCCATTGGCTCCATTGAGAGTCATATTACCTCCCCATAACGTACTTGAGGTAATATTCCATCCGCCAATTTTACCACCTGTGCATTGTAAGTTATCACACTCGATTTCTCCGTTTGCCCACAAAGTAGTATCGCCACTATTAGAGGTTAAATAGTTAGATTGAATTGTCCATCCACCGATTGTACCGCTATCCGCAGTAATTCTACCAGAGATATCGGCAGACGCGCAATATAGTTTACCACTACGGGTTACTAAGAATCTCGCTTCAGAAGAGTTACTTGGAATACTAGTTGAATCTTGACTTAAATTGCTACCAGCCCAGAATGCTGCGGAACCAGAGCTAGCCATACCAACTGTGCCAGAAGTGGCCTTAAAGTAAGATTTCATCATCTGCCATCCGCCGATATTACCCTCTTTGGCATAAAGCTCACCCTTTTTAGATACGGCAAACTTACTATTCTTAGCAGAAGCACTATCATTAGAACCTGCCCACATTGCAAATTCTTCATTTGCGTTACTATTGAGCTCAACATGGTTACTCCCACTTCCGCTATATAGTTTATTTTTCTCAATCGTCCATCCATCAGAACTACTCTTGCTTGAACAACCGATCTTACCCTACTTGGCGTAAATCGTTCCTTCAATCTCAGCAGAAGTCGCATTTAAAGTACCATCATAGCTAACCTTAAATACTCCTCCGCCAATCTTAATAGCATCAGTGTTTTTACCTGGATTGAGGTCAGCAAAAGTAATGGTCATTCCAGTAGCGCTATCGCCACCACCGCCACCTTCAATACGTCCAGACTTACCGTTAACGATAATCTATCCGCCACCACTTTTGGCGCCGAAGAAAGCGGTTCCATCTTCCATTAGGCCAAAGGTATTAACACCTTTCTGGTATCCATATAAACCAATCTTATCTTGGCCACTATCTTTACCCATGACAACGCCAGTGAACTTATTAGCACTATCCTTTGTGCCTGCACCAACCTATGGAGCAAATACATATTCCCCTTCACCGGTATCAAGAGCAGTTCCATCCCAGCCGTTGATAGCTTCATTACCATAAGTATCAAGATACATAATGATTGGATGGATTAATCTATCCGCGGAATTGGGGATTGCTAGATTCAGTACACCTATATTACTCTCGCTATTATTCTTGATATTCTCAAAAATAAAGCTCGCCACAGGCTCTAAATACTTCTTACCATCGCTCGTCTTAATAGTGAGAATGTTAGTATTTAAAGACGTGATATTGTCATTATAAGCTACGTCATTATAATAGAAGTTAATGTCATTACTATAGAACGAAGGAGTAAGACCAGAAGAGTTGTACTTGATGTAAGACGGGATACTATCAATAGAAATTGCATTGGCGGAAGTTGCTCCTACGATTACATCAAGAGGATAAGAAGCATAGATGTCTACTGTGCTATTATCATCTTTAATAGTAACCTAAACCTTCACATAAAATGCTAACTCTGCACTTGAAGTATCAGCGGAAATCGTAGGTACACCGCGCACTAAGACTTGATCAACGGAGTCATCAACATACTCTTTATTCTCTACGGTAACATTCGTGCCCTACCACTTATAAGAGATAGAGTATTTTGAGTTATCGTTAATCATTTCTCCGTCTTTATAGACGTAACAACGAACTCTAATATTATCTACCCATCCGCCGTTATATCTCAATGGCTGTAGACCACTGAGCTTTACGCCATCGCTATTACATGGACGAATCGCGGTAATATAAGTAGTACCATTAGTTCCCTAGTCGCCATCCTTCAAACAAAGAATCTCTTTATTAAAAGAATAAACAGACTCAGTAATTGTTCTAATTCTAACAATAATAGTATTATTGTTAGAATTAACTCTATACTTCTACTTAATATTGTAGTGTAAAATATTATAATTGTCAACCCAAAGATTCTCAATCATGGAGTTCTCCGGGTTATAAGCCAGGTCTTTAGAAGTGGGTAACTCGTGTTCTTTATTATCTGCGTCCTTCATTAACCAGGATACGAAGTAAGAAGTACCAAATCCTTCCTTCCAAGCTAAATTGACTTGAAGGGTTCTTTCTTTTTCTGCATCCTCGATAGACACGTCGCCGTTAGCATCATATCTGAATGTATCATCGCCGACATAACTAATGGTAACGTCATCTTCGTTCTCACTGTTTACAATAGTATGCTCTAGAGTTCCGATAAACTCGCCAGCAGCATTATATACAGTGCAATAGAAAACTACAGAACTATATTGCAGATAAGAACTTACGGTAATCTCTGACTTATTTTTTCCTTCCGGCACAGAGCTGTAACTGCCATCTGGATAAGATAAGTACCAATCTCCTACCAAAGACTCATCATTAAGATTATTCCTAATCTATAACTTAATATCAGCGCCATCTGTAACTTGCTCAATAGCATAATTATAAGATGCGTTATGATTCCATAGCTCGGTTTCCGCAGTTAATGTAATATTGTCATTATAGACAACTACTAACTTATACTTCTATTGATAGATAATGTCGGTGGCATCAAGAGTAAGAGAATCAGAAGTCGCGCCTTCCATTTTCTTCCATCCAAATCCTGCGGACTTGTTATATCCATCGACGCCAACCATCACGCTTAAATCTCTCTCATACCATTGGCAAACACATTTCTTATTATCCATAATATCTTCACCCTTGTAGATCAAACGACCTACTAGATTTAAGCTATTAATCTTGTCAGTAAAAGCGATACCCTTGGGAGCAGAGATAGTTAAGTAATAAGTTGTATCACTTAAATCTTTTTTATCGACATACTGAAGGACAATATCCTTCACAAAAATATTAGCAACAGTTGTATTCTCTTCATCTGTAACTATGCCGTTCTTCACAATCTTGTCATAGACAAAGTCTTCTTCAAACAGCTTGATAGATTTAAGTCCCATTAAATAATTCTTCTGCGCCTTCAGGATAATTTCTTGCGGCGTGTAGACAGAAAAACCATACGCATTACCATTGAAGTTTTGCAGATCGAGCTTGTATTTAACACTACTATCGTCTTTAGTGTAGAACTCAACCTCTAGGCCGTAATTACCTTGATTGTGAATATTGTAGAACTGAGTTAAGAATGAAGCCTTTACTCTGATATATTCATAATTGTTTGAATATTGCTGGAATAATCCATGATATCCATCTGGATCATAAACATCTGGACCTTGATAAATATAGGTATAATTTCCAGACTCGCCAACCGGCGTTCCCGCAATTACTCCGTAGCTTTCTTCCGCATCATATAAACCATCATATAATACATTAAAAGTAGGAGACACTTCCATCACAGAGTTAGATAGATCTGATAACTGCGAACTTGATAGCGAATCAGCGGTAACGAGCGAAGTAATAAGCTTCTTGTTAGAGAAGTTGCCTTCCGGCACAGATACATATATAGCATCATTTACCTTATAGGTCTTAGATGTGTCATTAGAGAAAGCTGAGAAAATATTTCCGTTATATCTAACTTTATATTCTCCAGTATCTATATCTACTACAGAATAAACTTTAGCTTGGATGGTCTTATCATACTAGAGCTAAGTTAGTTTTTGCTCCATAACAATATCCATAGCTTGTAATAGCTGTTCAGATATATTATTCATGTTTATCTCCTTTCACTCCTTAATAAGGAGGGGATAAAACCCCTCCTTATTAACTTTTTCTTCTAGCCCATTGAGCAGCATCATTAGTAAGGCTAACGAACGCTTCCTCAATCTCCGTGCGGCTAGTAACATTCGGGAATTCGACCTTGTCAATATGGACTGTCTGCTCGATAGAATCTTGAACTGGTGTAGTAACAATAGGATTGAGCTTTTGACCCATAAGAGCCATTGCTGCGATTGCGTTACTATCCAGAGCTTTTTCGATAGAGCTAAAGAAGTCAGAACCAAAGTCTCTAACTGTACGAACAGCAGCGAGAATATTCTCGGTATCTGTCTGATTTAATACCAGTTCCTTTTGATGCAAGAAAGCAAGTTTCTCATCATCGAAGATACCAGTATATCCACCAGTAGCATATCCAGGAACACCTAGATCATGCATCTTCTTTTTCCAAGCTTCGAGGTCGTCATATTGACCAACAGAAGAAGAGTTCTTATAACGTTCATCAGCGGCATCGCCACGAGTTCCGTAGTAGTCCTCTTTTAGTCCCATGTCGTCAATCTTATTCTCACGTTGACCAACCAATTCATTATACGCATCGCTACCATATTTCAGCCATCCATTTGCAATACCATCCATGATGACACCAGAATAGTCGGTATTCGGGTCATAGCCTTTCTTAGAACCACCACTACTAGAGCCGCCTTGAGATGCAGCAAAACTTGCTTGAGCAGCTGCTAGATCTCGCAGAGCTTGTACCGCTTCCCAAATAGAATCTGCTAAATTGAGATACGAATCAGAAGCACTTTGAGCAGCATCAATCATATCCCAAAGAGAATCGGTTGCTTCTAAACCTCTATCTCTTAACTATTCAGTAGCATCAGAAACCTTATCAGTTTCTTGAGCTAAATCATCAAGAGTGGTTCCAGTTTCAGAAGCCACATTTTGAACTTTCTCTTTATAGCTGTCAAAATCTGCTTGAGCCTAGTCTAATAACTTCCGCAATTCACTCTCAAAGTTAGTAGCATTTTGAGTCATGTTCGCGAGATCCTTGGCGTAAGTATTATCAAACAAGTCAATAAACTTAGCGTTATCTCCAAAAATCTCTTCCAATTGCTCACTATTTGCTAAGAGAAGATCAGTGATGTTATCGGTATAGTTCTCAACAACCTACTTAATCTCTTCCGCAGTTACTCCTGTTAAATCGGTGATTGTATCACCAGTAATAATTGCGTTATCAATTAAATTCTTATTGCCAGCTTCGGTCATATCAGAGATTGCATTTTGCTTCTCCTCTTCAAGGTATTTAACCTTCTCAGAGTAATACTGATAAATCTCTGCGGCCCTATCTGCACGCTCTTCATCAGTAAGAGTCATATCAGAATAGATGTCTTTAATCTTATCCTGGCACTCTTGCCATGTAGAAACGATTTCGCCAGTTACATCAGTAACCTATTGCTTAGCAATATTATACCAATCGTTCTCTGCATCGAGTAAGTTCTATTGAGCATTAGCAATCTGATCTTGATCTGCGGTATACTGGTAATTCCAGTTACCTTGACTATCTCTTACTAATTGAATTTGATTCTTAGCGTTTTGAGCATCCTCAAGAGCCATCTGAGCCTGTAACACTTGATACTTGGCATTAAGAATATCGAGATCATACTGAGATAACTTATTACCTTCTCTGCGTTGATTAATCTCTTCCTGAAGAGCTTTTAATCTTTCTTTATGTGCGGAGTTGGCAGTATCATCGATGTCTTTTTGAAGTTTATTATACCAAGCAGAAACTTGATACGCTTCATTTACTTTATCAAAGTAGCGTTCATTTTGCTCAATATAATGATCGTACTTATCTTGTAGCAAGTCAAGACCAACACCATTAGAAACAGCTTGACCAAATTCATAGACGGCTTTCTCGATTTGTTGGAGATACATATCTTGTGCTGTTTCCATTGCCTCTTGAGCAGAGGATAGATAAGCTTCTTGAGCTTCATTAAACTCTTCTAGATACGCGTCTCTTGCTTTCTTATAAGCATCGTAACGTAAATCAGTTTCATCGCCACCAAGAGAATCGAGTTTTGCTTGCGCTTCTTCTAATCTCTGAGCAGCTTGTTCATACCAACCTCTTTGTAGTTTAGCGGATGCCAACTGAGCATTAAGTTTTTCTTGGCTATTCTTCTGGAGACGATTAAATCCTTCCGCAGTTTTATAAGTTACACCTTGTAAAGTATAAAGTTCTTTAATAGTATCCAGTACAGAAGTATTATGCTCTAGCTAATCAGTAAATGCCGCAAATCTCTCAGAAGCGGCATCAACAGCGTCTGGAACAATATCCTCAATAGAGTTTGCCCATTCCGCGATAGCTTTTGCAGAATCAACGATATTGCCTTGCAGACTCTAGATTTCATCCATGATAGCCCGTCTATCTGCATCATCTGTAGTGCTCTCATAAAGTGCCTTAAGAGAGTTCCACTCTTCTTGATAGCTAGGTAGTAACGCAGCTTCAGTCTGCGCGGCTTCCGCAGATAGTTTAGCACTTTCAAGTCCATGAGTTAAGGCGTCGCCGAACATTTCAGCGATTTCTTTAGACAAGTCTCTGACGGCATCCTTCATAGATTTTACATCTAGAACAATCTCCATCTTGAACTTGATTTCTTCAAGTTTTTCATCAGCAATAGAACGAACATTTTCTTGAATTTTATCAGTAGTATCACGAACTACATCAAGTGTATTTTCATATTGCTCAAGAGCTTTCTAACGAGCTTCAAATAAAGCTTTTTCGGTATCAAGCTAATTTTTAAGAGCAGTGTATTCTTCATCACTTAATGTTTTGCCAGTAACAGCAAGATTATATCGTTCAACAGCCGCATTATAGAGATTGAGATTCTCTCGCAATAGATCTTCGTAGTTAGTGATTTCGCCGTCTGCGCCGATTTGCGCATCTGCAAAATACTTCTTAACTAGGGCAGAATCTTGAACTAGATAATCTTGTGCCTCTTTCAGTTTTTGATTATAAAGTTCTTGTTGCTTCTCAAGGGCCTCGATTTTATTTTGATAATCATCAAGAGCATCGGTTCCCCAAGCTCTATCAGTAGCATTACTCAAATCATCGAGTAAATCGTCTTGTCTTTCAATCTAACGGTTAATCTCATGATAACGGTCTTCTACATCTTCAAGAGTTTTTAAATCTTCTTTGTCATAAGTTTTGCTCTTGCTTCCACCAGATTTGGTGCCTTTTCCAACATTATTTACAAGATTCGCAATATTCGCTTCTGCTCCATCTAATTTAGCTAAATAATTGGTTAATTCCGCAGCAGAACTTTCATAGCTTTCCGCTTGCTTAATCGCGGCTTCATAGGCACTCTGATAATCGCCCTATTCATAATAATCAGACCAACTTACATTATCAGTGCCACGAGATTCATAAGTGTTTTGATACTCACTAGCTTCAAAACCGCCACCATAACTAGAAAAGATTCCACCTGTAGAAACTTCTGGAGTTACTACCTTGCCCTCCTAGGCACCTTTCATTGCTTGAGCAACTTTATTAGCGTTAGCAATTGCAATTCTTGCCCAGTCTGCGGAATTTTTGGCCATACTATCATAAGCGTCAGCCCAATTATTTGCAGATGTGCCAGCAGCATTTTCATTGGCGCCCATTACCTAGTCGCTATCGCCCATTTCGGACTCTGCTAATCCAGAAGAAATTAGATTTTGCTCATCAGCGCAAGCTGATTTATAATCAGTAACTCCCTATTCAATTTTTGCTTGAGCATCGGCATTATCTTCGGATGTTTCAGTTAAACTCTAAAGACCTTCTGCAATAGTGCGCATAGCTGCAGCTTTTGCCAATAGGACTTTTTGATAATCAAGAATATTCTATTTTGCGGCCTCTTTTTCGCTTGCCATCTAAGTTTGAGCGAGCCCGATTGCGGATTGCGCGATCTCAGAATTAAGCTGAATCATACCATCCTTTGTAGTAGTATAACCAGCTAAAATACCTGGAAAAGCCTTACTAAGAGTTTCGACATCATCGTAAGCTACAGTAAATCCATCCTGGATTAAAGATGTTGCTTCTTCTATTGCTTGAGCATGAGAAATTACATCATTAATATCACTCTCAAGATCGGCTTCAATGGCAACTTGAACGCTATAATCAGCATCCATAATTTTAGCCATAGTTTCAGCAAAATCTTTATCATCTGCATCTAAATGTAAAGAGATATCGGCATTTTCGCCATAAAGTTTAACTAATTCATTTCGTGTATTTGTTACTACTTTTCCAGCATCTTCGACTTCATATTTTAACTCATTCCAAGCTTCATTTAGTTCAGCCATTTTTTGAGTAGATACGGCATTCTCCATACCTTCTCGAATATCTCTTAAAGCCTAAATATATTGTGCAGAAGTTCTATCTCTGATTTCACCAAGGCGTGGGTACTCTTCTTCTAATGCTTTAATTGTAGCTAATTCTTTATCGCTAGTAGGTTCTTCGCCATTAGATAATTGAGTTAAAACACTAGTAACAACTGGGATAGTAGTTTCAAAGCTTTCCGCATCTAACTTTGCTTTTGCTGCCTAATATGCTAAGTCTACCTTATCTTCTAAAGAACCTCCATCGGAAGTGACTAATTCCCAATTAATTCGACCTAAAATATTAATATCATAACCCTAATCAATTAAACTCTATAAATATTCTCTATTGTCTTCCCCGATTTTTTCAATAATACTTTCAAAAATCTAAGACTCATTTTCTAATTTCTCTAAGTTTTCATATCCAGATAAATAGGCACCTGCAAGCTATTCAAAATACTAATCAACATCTTCAACATCATCAGGTATTAAATCTTGTTCTTCAAAAATACTTCTTAATGTTTGAATATAATTAGCTTTTATCTAGTTATATTCTTCCATTGTAGTCACATCTGCGAGATCCTAATTTGCTAAAGCTGCTTCTGCTTCTGCTAATTGCTATGCATAATTAATCTAATCTTGTCTTAATTGAGCTAACTTTTCATATTCTGGAGCAATCTCTGTTAACCAATCAGATAAAGCACTATAAACCTCAGAATCTTGACGAATACCATCAAATTCATCATTTGATGATATTTCCTGTTTAGCTGTATTTAATCTTTCATATACTTCAATTAGCTCCTCAGCATTTTGCACGTGAATCTACATTCCTGCATCTGCTGAAGTGGTAACTATAAGATCTAATCCGTCTAAAGCCTAAGTTAAATAATCTTTAATTTCTAATTCATCGCTACCAATGGTTCCACCGCCAAAATCAATTCCATAAGATAATTTTTCATATCCTTCTTGATTAGCTAAATAAGAATCATAATTCGAATTATTTTCTAAAATAGTATTTTGTTGAGCTTTTACGGCTTTTGCAGCATCTTCAAGTCCTCGTTCTGCGGCCTATTTATTAGCTTCGGCGATCTTTTTATTTAATACATCATATTTATCATTTAATAAATCAAGTGCTGTACTTTCAATACCAAGAGCATCACAAAGTTCTTTAGTTTTTTTCCGTAAAGACTCTTTTCCCTCTGTACTTCTATCATTAGCACTACGTAAAGAGATATAATCTTTATATAATGTTTGAATAGACTCAGATTCTTTTCGAGTTTCTTCAGCCGCTTTAACAGCCGCTTCAGCATCAGCCTAAGCATTTTCTCTTCTGCGCTTAGTATTTTCTTCTAATACCGTATTATAAATAGTAAAAGCCGCAATAATGGCCGTAATACCCGCTAAAATCCAAGTTAAAGGATTTGCATACCAAGCAGCTGTATTTTTAACTACAGCAACGGTATTACCATTCACTTGAGTCGTTTCTACTACTTTGCTACGTCCTACATTTAGAGCAGCTACCGCTTCAGCAGTTTGAGCTTCAGTTCCTTCCAATACTACTGTATTATAGCTAACTCTAGCCTTTGTTGCAGAAGAAATTAAAGAAACAACTTGCGGAATAATCATTCCAATATTAGTTAAAGTTTGGATAACTTTTTCGCCAGTCGTTAAATCCTCGTCATTCCAAATACTTCCTAAATTCTAAATAGCCTAAATCATCATGCCTAATTGCATTAACTGGTTAGCACTATTTACAACTTTATCGGCCCAAGTCTCCTGCTAAATAGTAGCCTAATAAACCTTTAATCTATAATCTGCATAAGCATTTGCAGAAATCTCTGTGGCATGCGCGGCGTTCTGTTCGGCTTCGCCAGCCCCTTGAGCAGCAGTTCTTAAACGTTCAATATCATCGACAGGAATATGATTATGTTCCAAAGTAGCATATAATTTTTCTAAAGCTTGATCAATAGTATCTATTGTTTTCTAAATCTCAGTCTAACTCTCTTGAAGAGTGCTGTTTCCGAGATCAATTCCAGTTAATTCTTTATATCGTGCTTTTAAGGTTTCAAGAATACTAGTATTTTTTAAATCTTCATCACTTAATGCTCGCATCTAAGCCTGTAATCTACTTAAGCCCGATACACTGGAACTAAGTTTGCTATATGCTTTAATCATTGATTGAATTGAACGGTCATTATTTTTAAAACTCAAATCTGGAATTTTAATTCCTTTTAAAGTATTTTTAACTGATTCTAATGTATTTTTGTATTCTTTAGAATTACGAGCAATACCTTCTTGAGCAATAATTTCCTCAGACAATCTTTGTGTCTCTTCCGTATGAGCCTCAGCGACTTTCTCATACTCAAGAGCCATTTCTCTAATGGCAGTAATAATATCTTTATAACCAGATAACTATTTAACCTATTCCTCGGTCATCTATTTAGCTTGGCTATTTAAGAAATTCTGCATTTCAATGTCTTGAGCCTAAATAGTTTTTTCTGCTATTTCAGCATCTGTCGATCTAGAAGAATCAGTAGCCATATTTAATGCCACTCGACCAAAATCTTCTTTGATCTTGCGCTAAGCCACATCTGCTTTTCCAATCATTACCGTAAAATTATAAGCAATATCCTGCAATCCCTTAGTAATTTGGTCATGATATACAGCAGTAAAAGTTCTTCCGGTAGCTAAGATTAATCCCTTCATACCGCCCATAGCATCAATAACATCTGCAATGCCACCAAGAACCGGTGTCATACTATTATCTAAGCTAATAAAAAAGTCTGGATTAATTAAACTGTCATAAATGTCTTCTGCCGCTGCCTTAGTTCTATCTCTCGCGGCCTCCCAAGAGCTTGCATAAATATTAGCCTATTCTTCAAGAGTTCCTTCAGAACCTTGAGCAAGAGCAAGATTCTCCTAGAAGAAGTCCCAGTTATCCATTAAAGCGATTAACTGAGTCCACTGACGTACACCGGCTACGGTTTCAGCCAACGCGATCTTCTGATCTTGTGCAAGAGTGCTCCATCTACCACCAAGTTCATTAAGGATTTCGTCCATATCCTTCAAATCGCCATTAGTATCTTTGATATCTACGCCAACTTTAGCAAGAGCCTCAGAATACTTATTTAAAGTAGTGCCATCGTCTAAAGTTTCACCTTGCTACAAACCTTGAATACGAGAGAATAAAGTTCTAAATGCAGTACCAACAACACTCGCACTTTCACGAGTCTACGCAGTTACTGTAGCAAGAGCAGTTGCAGCATAATCATAGCTTAAACCAACCGTATTAGCTACAGCCGCGAACTTCTCGATACCTTCAGAGATTTCATCAGAGCTAGAAGCAGTCGCCGCACCTAGCTTAACCATTACATCAGCATAATATTCTAGACTCTTACTACCATCATAGAAGTTGTTCCAAACTGCGGTTAACTGCTGGGATGCCGTCTCGGCGGTTGTACCAGCGACGTTAGCCATCTTAATAGTAGTTTCTGTACGGTCAAGAACTTCTTGATCTGTTAAACCCTATTGATAGTAAATCAAAGATGCATCAGTGTAATCTGTAGTCGTGGTACTTAGTGCCTAAGCAGCTTTATTTGCTTGCTCTGCGAATACAGCCATATCATCTGCGGATTTACCACTAACAATTCGAATATCAGTTAATGATCTATTTAAATCTTTGGCGTAGCCATAAGCTGTTTCTAAGGCGCCAACAAATCCATGTAATGCGCTTGACGTTAACTGCCATCTCATTGTATTCTTCATAGTAACCCATAAAGAATTTAATAGCTAATTAGAACGGGTAATTGGAACTTCTGCTTTCGCGACTGCAGATGCGACAGCCATGAAAGCTTTTTCCCCTTCTGGTCCGATCGCCTATAGTTTACTAGCATAAGCTGTTAAACTTACTCCACTAGCCTATAAAGAAGCAGAAAATTTAGACAAATCTAACTTTCCGGTACTAACATTTGTTGCGTTTTCTAAATAGTGCTATAATTGCTAAGCTGCTAAAGATGCTTCTTTTAAATCAGAAGTAATAGGCATATTTACTTTTAAAGAGCCAATCTTCTGAAGAGACGCGTATGCAGTTTGCAAAGAAGCTTCTAATTTACTAGTATCAGCAGTTACGCCAATCGTATAATTTAAACGCTTTGCCATTGTCCTTTTCCTCCTTTAACACCTATATAAACAAAATAAAGGCTCTTGAGAATTAGTATCCTCAAGAGCCTTTTAATTCTCTACTTAATCTGAGAATTTAATTAGATTCCTTAATCTTTTCCAACCACATCTTTGATTACGGCTAAAGTCTCTAGATTCTCTCCGTTTTTAATCTTGTCTAAAATTTCAGTAATCTGAGTGTCTAGCCCTCCCGCGTTTGCAGTCATCGCTTCAATGATACCTGCGGCAGAGGAGTTGTATCTAGCAATATCGTCGATTGTGTCATTAGCGAGATCTCGCATGAACTCGATCTCATCCTTTGGAATATAAGACATAATTTCATCAATCACGCCATTCTCTTCCAGTAAGTCATAAGTCTTGGAAATATCCGTCATTTGCTTATCAGTAAAAGCAATATTCGCATACCACTTACACACAGCAATAGAGAAGTAAACCTCTACTCTAACTGGACTAAAGCATCCAGTCATCTGATCAAGAGCATGATTTACAATGAACTGAATAAACTCTGACTTCTCATCAATAGGAAGATAATTGCGGATTTCAAGGGTAATATCGTCAGTAAGCTTGAGTGAAGTGGTTTCCTTCTTGGTCTTCAATCCCAGCTTAGAAAAAGTAACTTTCGCCATAGGTATAAACTCCTTTAACTCATTTATATTTTTATTATACTAGAAAAATAATCTTCTGTCAAGTTTATAATCCCTTTAATACATTAGGATTTAAACTACCAGAAATGGTAAGAGTGTTAATAGCGTTCTTAACCATCTCACTACGAATATTGGCTAAGGTTGCATCCTATGTCCATTTATCACCTATGAAGGCTTGAATAAACTTATTGCTAACCTTCTTTTCGCCATCGACCGCGAAGCCACGAACATCTGCGTTTACACCTTTAAGGGTATTCTCGCAAACCTTTCGGATAATACTCATAACAGAGTAGATGCGACCATTGCACATTAGAAATTGCGCCCTATCAATGCCACCAGCTTGAGTTAATGCATTACCAGAGCCTGTTAGCCATTGAGTAAAGAAAGAGCCTGCAACACTAGCTCGAATAGAATTATAGGCTTGATAGAAATTTCCATTAGGTCCGTTTGGGCTTAATCTGTGCGCGATAATATTGTATGCATAATGCTAGCCATTAGCAGACTCACTTCCGAGAATAGAAGCTAAAGGCATTCTACTGACGATGTGAATAGCTCTAGATATTTTCTGCTACCATTTTACCGATGTATTAGCAGCAACCTCGATGGTAATATTACTACCATTTACAGTAGTAGACAGCTCAAATACATTATTAGTTAATAAGTCAACTTTAGCCGTTCTGTTTTGAGAAGTCTTATTTGTACCAGAAGCCCGCACATCACTTTGTCCGCTAGCCCATTTTAGTTTTCCGCCAGAGCTGGTAACAAGCCCATCCATAATTCTATCTGCCTCTTGTTCAATATCCCACAAAGCAGTCTAGACCATCTGCCGAGCCAGTTCTTCGCCAATAGCTCTAGAAAAAATATTTGAAATAGTGGATGAAAAAGAAGCCTTACTAACGCCACCAGTAGTAGTTAACTTCTCGGCCGCAGAATTTAAATATCTAAGTACGTCTGCCGCAATTGAGACAGAATCCTTAGATACCGCAACAAGTTCATTAGACCAAGATGCCTAGCCTGTAAATACTTGCTGTAATGCCTTAAATGATGAAAGCTATGCCGAAGACATATTCTCTCCAATGAGATTTAATGCTTTCTCTATATAATCAAAAAATTCTAATCCCGCTTCTTTGGTCATTGGCCCATTAGCCAAGGACGAATTAAATTTAGACTGAACGGTAGATACCGCAGAGGTATAATCCTATCCGTTGATTGCATTAGCATAAGCCGTTTCAATTGATGCATTCATCTTCTAAGCTATCAATTCTAATGTTTCGTCTAATAAAGAACCTTGATCTAGGCTATCTAAAATCTTCTTAACAGACTGCGCAGATGCCGTCTATCCGTCCATCTTAGTCAAGGCCGCGTTGAGCTAATCCTCTATTGCTTGCTCAGGCATTTTAGCAAGTGCTTCGTTTCTCTTAGCATCAAAATATCCGATTGCTCCTGGAATTAGACTTTTAGCAGTTTCAGTTTTATAGTGTATATAAAAGTGATCAACGTAAGCATCGACATCAATTGTCATGCTCTAATCACCAAGATAATGCTTTTTAGGCATACTCCTTTACCTCCAGATAACAAGAAAAAGGGAGGACACAAAGTCCTCCCTTAAACTCAGATTAAGTCCTCGTCTTCATCCTCTACAAAGCTCAGTCGCTTAGCAGCAGATTGGGTCTGGACTGGTTCTGTATCTTTTAACTCCGCGTCATTTCCATCCGGAGTGTTTATTCCCCCGTTGCATTGCAGGCGGGACGCTTGCTATTGTCCTCGTCTGTATCGCCCTCAACAACATAGAGAGCTGCGAGAACCTTCTTAGTTGGATCAAACTTAGTAGGAGCAGGGAATGCGTCAACTACGAAGCTGAAGGTAGAAGGATCGCCGCTAGAAGCCATAGAGAAGGTGAAGTTGGACTGGACCTTACCGTTAGGAATTACGAACTCCGCAGGCATATCCTGGCCGCTAGCCTCATCACGGAACAGAGTAGAAGCCTCAATGTAGAAGTTCTGACCCTTAATCTCAGGTGTGATATTGATTACCTTAACACCAGAAGTATGGCAGACATAGTAGTCAACCAGTACAATAGATCCGACAGGAAGATCAGTATGACCGGTCTTGCCGTCAGCATAGCAGGTAATTGTAGTACCATTAGAATCATAAGCAACAACAGCAGGCACACAAGGCTCAGTTGTTACTCTACCATTGTCATCAAGAATCATGCAGAAGATGTCTGCATTCTTGTTCTGAAGATCAGTCAGTTTAGTTCCAGCCGCTGGAGTACCAGTTCCATCGGGGTGGCAAGCATAGATACCAGGTAGTTTAATAGTATTCTTTGCATCTACAGTTACAGTAGAAGTAGTATGAACATAAACTGGCTTGCCCTCGCTAGCCTCAGTTAAGCCAGAAGCAGCGAGAATGGATAAGCTCTCTGGGCTGATTAACGCATCTTCCATATTGAAGGTCAGAGTACGTTCGCCGTCCCATGCAATTAAACGAGCGTTGCCACGACCACCAGTGGCATATACAGTGGTAGAAGCGCCTTCAAGGCTAGAGGTCTTTAGAGTATCGAAATAAATGACTGGATCGTTTCTATAGAAGGTACGACTACCAAGTTGCATTTTAGCTCTAGCGCGGAAAACTACTTCGCAAATTTCGCGAACACCATAACGCATAGTATATTTCCTCCTTTATTATATGAGAATAAAAGATTACTACATCTAAATTAAGTCCGACATACCGCCTGCATTAAAGGCGTTAGACTTAGTTGAGTGTAAATCTCTCATCCATGATTCGACGGGTTTATCAGGTTTGCCGCCTGCTAGTCTAACCCGCAAATCGGCATCCCATTCGACATAACTTGTGTATCTTTCCATTAGATCAAATAGCTAGAATAAATTACACTATAAACATTGTTCTAATGAAGCTACTCCAGCAACGGTCAAAACGGATATGTATCTAGTTAGTACGCTGTTGTTACTCTCCTTACTCTTTAATTCAGCAACTTTCCTGCGGCCACGCATGATTTTATCTGCGATTTCTTTAGCTCTTTTATTCGCTGGGTTATAAACAATGTTCTCTCCCTAAAAGAGACTGCTAACACATAAAATCTCTTTTAATGCGGCCTAAAAGCTATCAAAATTTTCTGTATCTATCAAGACTGTATTATCCCCGTCAACTTGTCTTAAAATAATACTGTTCTTGGTAAATATAGATGTGTAGTTAGGAAAAAGTAACTAGAGTAAAGTGGTTATAGCAGCCTTTTTTTCTTTATCCTTTGACTGCTCTAATACTTTCATCAATACTTGAAAATTAGTCAAAGATGCTAAAAGAGTTTCGTCCTATACTAAAGATTCTTTCTCTAAGCAAATATACTAAACAGCTAAAAAGAACTCCTGCTCCCCCATATACGCGATATCTTTAACGGTCGGAACATGGACAACCAATGATAACTCTGGAATAGGAATATCTATTCCGGCCATTAAAGCAAGCCGATAATCAGCCATTTAACGGATTTTTCAAGTCCTCATGACCTCTAATAGCTAGATAAGTCAAGGACACTCCCGCAAATTCTTCGTTATACACATAGGGAACAGCAGATACAAACTCAAGCTCACCGATACCGGTTAAGTGAGTCTTATCGAGCATGGCGTCAATCTCGCCGGCTACTCGATAGGGCCGCAATTCAAAATCTCCTAAATCCCAATTATCATAGTGACAGATAACATCAATACCAAAAGTATTATCTCGGTATTGAGGGTTTGAAGCATTTCGAACAATATTGCCATAAGTAAGCCTAATATAAGTTTTTTCTTTATTATCAATCTTGACTTTCGGAACAGAGGAAATCTGATGGCTACTAAATAACTCTTTAATCTACTCGCCGGTAGGAGTGGGTTGATTCTTCCAATCTCTAGTCTCATAAACCAAAAGTTTCAAGAGATTAGGATTTGATAGAATACGGTCAACGATAATCGCTGCATCCTTTGGCATACCCAATAGACTTGATTTGGTCTATACATAAAAATCATGTTTCATGCGCGTTCACCTCAATACAACGATTCAACTACAACTACTTTTTCTCTTACGTCATTATCCTTTACCCATTGTAAAGTAAACTGACCGCTTGTAGTTTTATTCCAAGTCACTGTAGCTGTCTAATTTCCAGTTACCCGCAAACAAGCAGGTACATCTTCAAGTATCTTCCACTCTCCGTCCGCAACATCGACGGAGTAGGTTGCCGCAATTTTCGGCTTTATAAAGATTTCACCAATAATCTTGCTATCCGGAGTGGGATCCGCAGGCTCAAAAACCAAACCATCCTTCATCTCTTTCTCAAGATCATCAGTGGTATCATTCCAATAATTCTCTTCCGCGTTGACCTCGATAATATTCTTCATACTAATAGAATCTGGAGCCTCTACTCGCCAGCATTTACCAGCAAAGATAAACTCTGAATATCTATCAAAAGCATGAAGTGTTTTCTCATTCCGCGGCATAAGAATATTCAAACTTAGATTAGGTACATCAATTCTCTCTTGATTCTTTTGAATAGAGTTAATCTGTGTTTCTACAGGCCCTCGAATGGCAGCGTAAGTAGCACACCAATTACCATTCTAATCCTTGAACCTAATCTTATATCTACAACGTCTTATTTCCCCTCTAAAATAGGCATCTTCGGTAATCTCTTGAGTATAGATAATCCATTGTGTGCCAGTTTTCTTCCATTCAAAGACGTCGCCTGGCTCATATCCATGCTCATAATCAATAGAAACGATCTTATCATCGTAGTCCTGTTTTACTTTATCGGGGTTAATAAGCGCACGAACCTCTCCAAAAATCCCCATATCGACGTCTACGCCGGAGGGATCAAGTTCAAGCACTTCAGAATTTTTCTGAACCATCTCGATTGAAGCAGCTTGATAAGAATATAATAACGCTCTGTGCAAAGTGCGTTGTTTATCTCTAATCATGCGGTCTTCCTGGTGGATGCCGCCTTGCCACTCGAATCTCTTCCGCATCATTTCAAGGTTAATCATCTTTAACCACCTACGTTAAAAGGTCAATGCATCTAAAGACTGTCTTTCGATAAATCATAAAATCATTACAAGCATTTGAGGTTAAACCCTCTAGCTTTGACAATAAAATTAGTCCTTCTACTTTATCCTTGTAAATATGAACTAAACCAGAGATTTCCTCTAGCATAGTTTTTAGATGCATTTCCCAGTCTTCGCCGTTCTCGCGCATTGGAATTAACTTCCATAATTGATTGATAAGTCTCTTGATATCTTGCTCAATAATAGTTACTGGGAAATCAATACTATACTTATCCATCGAACGTGCTCGTTTCTCTAAGAGTAGACCAGTTAGATTTAATAGAGCCATCCTTATCAATTATTTTTCTGCGCTTATAGAGGCGTTGCATATGATGCGATTGACGCTCAGCCTCTTTCTTAAGTTCCATTAACTTAGCGAGATGGTTTGCTTGAGAAGTCATTTTAAAGTCGCTACCAGAATACTTCATTCTTGTCTGTTCAACAGATGCCACTTGGCGTTGAAGCCAAGTGTTATACATCAGTAGCGCAAAAATATTGATTTCTTCGGACGTTAAATGACAATTAAACGTTTCCGCATCAATATCGAAGTCATATAGAGGAAAACGAGGAAACTCAAAACCAGGAATAGCATCAATTAAGATGTTCTTTAAATCTTTCTTGGTATCTTCCTCAGTCCACTCCATATACATATCATCGGTAATTTTACCGAAGAATCTATCATATATATCTTCAAAGGGTGTTGGCTCCCCTTGAATTGGATACTTTTCATCCATGGGGATTACCTCCCTTATTCTTTATCCTCCGCGGGCTTCTTGATTGTAGTGGCGCTAGTGCGGCGACCACTTACGGTAGAGCCAACGACTTTATTAGTGGCGGACTTCTTTTCTTCCTCGTCTGGCTGAATATTCTCAAGAGCCTTGCTAACATCGAAGCCAAGCTGATCCTTAATAGCTTCTCTCTTGCTAAAATCATTTAAAGGCTTTTCAACAGCATACTTCTTGATAAGATCTTTAGTTCCCTCAGGAGCAAAATCAAGAGCATCCTTAAATTCATCAAGAGAACAAGTATCCATCCAACTTGGAATCTGCTCCTCGCTTAGATAATACTCTGGAACCACTTCACCATTAATAAGATGACGAATAATCTCTTCGTCATTAACAAAAAGATAATTGTAAATAAGCTCTTTTCCGCCAGATCTCATAGCCAAAGCATCTAGCTCAGCCGCAGAAAGACGCTTTGTCTCATGCGGTGCAAATTCTCTGCGGACTCTCAGCTCAGGAATGCTATAAATCACAGTGCCCGCACTCTTATTGGTGACATTACACTCTTTATTCATAATTAAAACTCCTTTTTCTCAAATAATAGATAAGAGGGGATAGGGATATATCCCTATCCCCTCGAATAGTTATTAGATAACGTCCAGCTTGCCCCGAAGTTCAGTATCAACGTAAGAGAAGATGTTATTAGTCATCATAACACCAACGCCGACCTTACGGTAGACCTGGATGTCACGAGACCAGTCATCATTATCATTACGCTCACGAACGTGAGTGGTACCCTCGAAAGCAACCTTAACGGGCTTATCGCCAGCGCCAGAAGGAATGACCCAAGCATAGCCAGGATCGATTACCTTACGGCTGTTGGTTTCGTCCTCAAGAGTCTGAGGAAGAATTACAACACGAACACCCTTATAGTTAGCAAGATAACCGGTGTTCCAACGCTCGTTACGAATTTCATCAGAGATCCAGCCATCAGCAGGAACAATCTTTACTGCGAACTCACGAGTGCAGTAAATTGTAGGAGTGCCATAGGCACTTGCAGTAGTGACAAGACGATCAAGACCAGCCTCATCAAAACCAGCGGCAGCCACGCGGTTAGCGGCAGGAAGCTGATTGACAGCGCCCATAAGAGCCTGAGCAATCTCACGATAAATGAGTTCGTCCATACCATCCATGATAATCTGAGTAAGCTCAGCAAAGTTTACACGACCGTCGAGGAACTCCTCAAAGCCGATCTGAGCGGCTCCGCCAATAGCGCTGGTAGCGACTTCAAAGCTCTCAGAACCGAGTTTGAAGGTCTCGTACACACCAGCAAGACCGACGCGAGTAATGAACTGCTTTGCACGGGTCTTACCAGTTCTGCGCTTGAAGACAGGACGATCACCCTGGGCGAAGGTCTGAATCTCAGCGAACTGACCATAAGCGTTAATTAGACGATTAGGAACGATATCATCCATGGTTTGCTCCATAAGAGAGAATACCATGCGTTTATTCTGCTCGTATAATTCCTCAGTGCCAACAAGAACATTGAGTTCATTACGAAGAGTCTCGTTCATAGCGTCATAGGAAAGATTCTCACTATTGTAAGAGAAAGTGCTAGAAGGAGTAGCGTTAGCTACATTCTTCATAAGCTGAAGTAAATTAGCTCTATCCATTATTTTACCCTCCTTAATCAACCAATGCGCTGAATCTTAACGCCAGGCTGTAGATCGGGCATGGTATAAACCTTAACAACCACGAACTTAGGATCTTCATCGCCACCGGTGCCCTGGCCCTTGGTCAGATAACCGTTGTCACCAATCTTGAGCTCGTCGCCCTTGGTAAGAGAACCTGGATCAGCAACGATAGTATTAGTAGTCCAGATGTCACCGCTAGGAACAGCAATTACACGAGGAACCATCTTTGTGCCCTCTGGCATAAGCTCAGGATAACTGAAGGTCTCAGTTTCCTTCTTGAAAGCAGCTTCACTGCCCTCACGAGTTGCCTCACCACTATAATCAAGAACAGTCTTTAATGCAGAAGTGTTCTGTCCAATTGGACTATAAACACGAGCATTATAGTTGCTCTTAATCATGGCGAAATCAGCATCGGTTTCGCGATCTTCATAGATCTTTACTTCATTGTAGACCATACGCCATGGACCGGCACCAGTGAAGTTGCACTCGCCAGTGGCATAATCGTATTTAACAAACTGGCCATTCTCAAGTAGCTCAATCTCCTTATTAGCAGGAAGCTGAGCATACACCTGGCCATTACGCTTAGCGGACATATGGTTAGGTTCAACCTGGCCATATCCGTAAGTTACAAAGGTAGCGTTACCTAAACGCTTTGCACTTTTAGCCATTGTTTAATCCTCCTTATAGCTTCTTTGCAGTCTCACGAACTGCCTTAATCCACTCTGGGACATTGTCATCAGCAGGATTTTCCAGATTGAATAAACCCTTCGGCTGATCATCTTTTTCGTCCTTATCTAGGTTGAAATCAACTTTGTTACGAACACAGATAATGGACAACTTTGCCTCAATATCGTCTAGAGAATAAGTATCAATGTGCTCAACGACATCCTTCTTATCTTCGTCGTTCAGCATAAAGAAACTATCAATCATATTCTGCTTTTCCTTGCGGTCCGCAGATAGCTTGAACTCTCTTAGAGAAGTTACTTCTGTTTCGAGGTCAGACTTCTCTTGCTGAAGAGTTTCATACTCGCCCTGAAGAGTCTCATACTTGGTGAGTAGCTCAGCGTACTTAGTTACATCATCAAGATTGTACTTCTTCTTAGGCTCATCTTTGTTGCCGTCTTCTGGCTTCTCGCCATCCTTCGGCTTGTTATCTTCTGGAGCGGGATTACCCTCAGGATTCTCGTCCTGTGGCTTTTTCTTTCCTTCCTCGAAGTTAGGATCCTCGGGAGTTCCGAGTTTCTTATTCTCGTCCATAGTGTCTTGAGAGCCTCCTTTATTCAAAGTTTCCTGTAATTCGTTTAACATAGAAAACATAGTAGTTTTGAACTATTCCATATTTTCTAGGGAGAACTCAGTCTTGAATTGTGCGCCCTCAAAGCATGGCTCAACTGATTCTCCGAGAATACATAATTTTTCAATCAATGCTTCATTGTAAATGAAAATTCTGTCGCCCGAATTATTATCTTTTGCCCAAAAACCATCCTGCGTTTCTTTATTAAGTTCCATAGATTGATTATTGCCACGCTCTAAAATTCTCTGACATTCGGGGTAAGCACTAGTCCAAATATAGCACTCGGTTACTAGATACTCGTGCTCAACGCCTTCATCATCGAACTTCTGGAACCAGACTTTAGCATCTGTTGGAACGAAACCGTATGGCTTTGTGGTATCAAGAATTTCGAACTTTCCGCCACCCCGCAAAGCAATCTCACGGTTATGGCCTTCAAAGTCCGCAGATCCTTGGTCAAAATAGCCTACGACTGGAGAGCCGGGTAATTTCTTGCCCATCTCTGTAGCGACTTTCTTGGTGATAACAGTTCCATTTCGGTTGGGATCTTGCCCCACATAACAAACTTTCACCTAGCACTTGCTGATTAAAGGAGATATTTCAGTCGCATTGATGAATTCCATTGTATTAGCAATAGGAACACTAATATGCAAGTTCTATCCCTCCCTTATGATGCACTTTCACGGTTAGCAATCGTCTTGTCGCTCTTCTGTTCATCAGACTTCTCTGGACGGCCAGACTATTTCTACTCCGTTACTTTTGTAGTGCTTGAACTTGTCTACTTATTTTGAGATTTATTCTAGTCTTCCTAATCTTTTTTGACCAAGCTCCCACTCATTGTACTACTCATCATGGGCGGAATCATAATCTCAGACAGGTGTAGAATCTCATTCTCAAATGTTAAGGTAGCCAAGATACTGGATTGCGAGTGTCCAAGAGCGATCTGCGGCAACATCTTCATGTAGCCCATCTGCGCGTCTTCTTTGTAAATCTTAGACAACTCTTTATAATTAAATTGGGTAGTTTCCAACATAGAAACTCTAAACTCATAATGGCCTTTATGATTGAATCGTTCCACAATCTTATTTAACAAGTTAGCAAACTGCAAAGGTAATTCCCTAATGCTTGCCTCATCGGTCAAGATAGCATTAGTCACCGCAAGATTGCCATCTGCGTTAAACAGATTGCGAGAGATACCCGCGTTATTAAACACGGTACGTTCTACTTTTTCAAGGTCGTCAGTTGTAGTATTTGAATTACTATCCTTTGTATCAATCTTCTCAATATCAGCAAAAGTAGTAAGCACATCAACGCCAACTGCACGTTTAAGCATCGCAACAGCGTTATTATGAATGTCTCTTGCTTCATCTACGTCAAAGATTAAATCACCATTCTTGTCTAATGGTAGTTTCTGAATAATAATCTTTAATAACTACTGCATTGTCTTCTAGCGATCAAGCTCTTGAGCTTGGTCAAGATCAATGATAGATGGAATGACTCCAACAAGAGGAGGAAAACAACTATCATTCAATCCCAGCTTCACTGAAACTGCGGGATCGAGAGGATACCAGCAACTTAGGTCTCCAGGATAGTCTCCTTTTAGCTTGCCCTGCTTATATAAAGCATAGCCTTGTTGGATATCTTTAGGGAAGGTCTTGAGAATCGCAATTCTCTGTTGCATATTTGTGAAATATGCGTCGAAGAACTATAGATTTAGTTCTACGATTGGGTCAATACCAGAATAATAGCGATTGCGACAATATGAGGCTGGTAATTTCTGGATACCAAATCTATCACCGAAATCTACAATAATTCCGTAATAGACACCATCCTTCATAATATCTAGGGCAATATTTCCGCATAATCTCTTGACGTCAGATCGGTCTAGATAAAGCAATACCTTAGACACGTCACTGAGAACTTTATTCTCTTTCTCTTTAGCGACGTCAGTACAGTAAGGAGTTACATACCAATCGTATCTATATAAAGTAGCCAAATATTTACATAATCTATAGTAGATGCCACTTGACTCGAAGAAGTATTCTGAAATCTCTCTTAATGTCTTATAATCATGTCGGTAAATAGCATTTAAAACAAAGCCCTTATCGCCGTAATTCGGGTTGACTCTCTTGTAAGTGCCAAGATTTACGAGTGCATTATCTACGGTCCGCATACCAATTCTCATTTTTGAATAATCCTGCGGTACAACTTCTTCTTGTTCCGTCATTAGGTTAAATCCTTTATCTCGTATCTCTTGTTGTCTGCGCTTAAGCAAGGTTAGTCACCTCCTTAATACCCGGCCTTTTGCATTATATAATCATACGTTAATATATTTTCATCCGTATAAGGAATCTCTATTAAAGTAAGACCTTTTAATGCGCAGAATCTTCGCTTTTGATTATCATTATATTTTTGTTGATACAATCCTCTATTACCACCGAATTTACTGACAGCTTGATAATGCTATTTACCTTGATATTCAATCAAGAAATCTAGATTACCATCATCATCAAAAACGGCAAAATCGAATCTTAGAGGACGGCCACTAGGGGCTTTCAATCCCGCAAACTCATATTCTTCTTTAAAGTTAATATCATTCGCTTCTAGGATTTCGTGTATCTTAATTTCTCCTCTTGATGCTCGCATAGATTAAATCACATCCTCTATCTATAACTAAAAAATCTAATAGGGCTATTATTTAACTATGCCCACTTAACTAATAAACATAAAATCAGAGAAACGACCTTTCTTCTTCTTACGCTTACTATCTTCCTCTTGTTTGATATAATACAAACCATATTCAAAAGCAGAAAATTTATCCTTGGTAATAGATTTATTAGCTTGCTTTAAAATAATATTAACGCCTTCATTTTCCTCGCGTAAGTTCAACATCTCATCTCGTAAAATAGATGTATATGTGAAAGGCTGTAGATACTCAGCTCTCTCTTCGGGCTTCATCGCTTGGCCCTTCTTAGTACCAAGTAACTTATTCTTAGCAATTCTTTCATCAATTAAGAACTTTACCTTACCTGCGCGCATTTGCGTCTGTGCATTACTATGTGCTTCTGTATTGATTGGCGCATTTGCTTTAATCTCATAAATCGCATCGTACTCTGTTCTATCAGTTCTATACTTCTTATATTCTCCATCATCATCATTCAGTACGCCAAAATCAGGGAAGAAGTCATCTGTTTCAGGGTCTACTTGGGATTTCACCATGTAGTCCATCAAACCAGCACCTAGACCGTTACCGTCGATTACCACGGTTTTAGCCTTGAACTGGTAATATAGTTTCTTAATTTTTATTGCCTAATCTTCAAAGTGCTCGTCGTCCATTGTAAACATATTTACCAACGACTTAATTGCAGGTCCCTAGGACTGAGGTGTAACTTTGAAAACGCAAATAACACTCTGACATTTTTTACGTCCAACGTCCACAGAAAGAACATAATAAGCTCTATCAGAAGAGCGTCCAGAAGCCTCATACTCTGGTTGTAATAACTTACGATTGCGGTCAAATACTTCACCATTGAAGAAGGCGTCCTCAACGGTGCCACTCCAACGAGATTCATACTCACGATCAAAAGAAGCCTCATTGAAGGTTCCGTCTTGCTTCAGCTCTTGCACGAAGTTTTTACTCTATAGACCAACCAAGACAGGGATACGCCACGTACCACCCATTACCATAGCTTTTTCTGGATCTAGTACCATACGAATCAAGAGCTGAATGAGCTTATTGTATGGAAACGTATTTTTCCATCCTGCGGTGGTGACATAGATTTGACTCTTATTCAAGGTTTCTGCCTCTTGCACAGAGCCATCCATACACTCTCGGTCAATATTCATTAGAGGAATAAGGACTTCGTTTAAGATAGTACCATCAACACCAACGCACTCCTCGATTAAGCCACCATGACGACGCTTACCACGAGAACTTTCTCTAGCCGCAACGTTATCAAAGTAAGAACCGTTCTTAAAGATATATTTACAGTAGTCTTTACCTTCTTGCGTTTTACCTCTGCGCCAGTCAATCTCTCGTTCAAAGGCTGGAATTTTCTAACAAATTTCCTATACCTTTTCTTTTGCGATGCCGGCTGCCTGCTCTTTACCGCCAGAAGTCACAAATAGTTTACTTCTAGGATATAGAATACATCTACACATCAGCACCATAATAGAAAGGAAAGACTTAGAATAAGCACGTGGGAATACCATGTAAACGTATTTATAACGCATGGCCGCACGCAAGAATACTCTTTGGTAGAAGAAGAAGTTAAGTTCTTTTTTCCGATCTGGGTCTCCGCCAGTCTGCAAGAAATCCACAAATAAATCTGGATATTCTCGCCAGAAGGCAATATACTCACGAGCCGCAGGAATAATCGCTCTTACACGCTCCTCGGATAAACCGATCTTTTTATTCTTATTAGAGAGATTTAATAAATCAGCTAATGCCATTAATATCCCTCCCTTAGATGTTTACGGTCTTTTTCCGCTTCCTCTTGCTTCATGTTTTCAAACTCTTCAAAGTCCGCATCCTCAAGAATGGTATCTTCGGGATAATCATAAATCTCACTATCTTCTTCTTCGCCACCATCAACATCAATCTTAGCTTCACGCTCTCTATCCTGCGCAATTGCTCGAACAGAAGCATCAATCATGTTACCAAGATTCATTTCCTCAGTGACTAAAGTATGAGTATAATGTTGTAAGTCTTGAAGAACTTTATCTACTTTATCCATCGGGCCGTCTGTATAATAGCGAGGAATAAATCCTTCTCTCTCACAGATAGTAACCAGTTCGCCAATAGAATCAACGAACTCGCCAGATTCAGCTTTATTCTGAGCTGCAGTCAGTTTAGCGCTCTTCATCAAGCTATCATACATCTTGATCATCTTCTGCGCACCATCTACGTCGCCGCAGTCCAACAATTGATTAGATTTTAGAGAAGTCTTGCAAATCATAATAAGGGTATCTTTCATACCAGCACCTTGGATGTCATAAGAAGCCATCATATCATTATATAATTGCTCCAACCGCACCCATTCCTCTGGACGATAACCTCTGCCCCACTTAAGTCGTAGCATTACCTTATCTTCTTCTGTAAGTTCACTAGAGAAATCATCATCCTCTTCTGATGGATCATAATATTCTGGAGTACCTACAGCCTATTGCGGTTCAGTTAACACCTTTGGTTTTGGCGGGGTTCTATCAGTAGCAAGCTCATTTTCAATCTCTTCGCCAGACATTCCTTGAGCCTTCATTTGATTAATCTTGCGCATACGCTGCTCTTCCTCAAGAGCCTCGGTATCCGCCCAAGAATACTAGCTCCATTGTTTGAGCTTCATCTTGGATAAGTAACGACCAATAATAGTTAATCCAGTTACTTTCTTCGGATCTTTACCATATTTCTCCAGTAAAGCATCCCATTCTTCTTTAATATAAGGCACATCAATTTCTTGTAAAATCCATTTATAGGTCTCTGGATCCCAGTTATCGACATGCATGGTTAAACATTTCTTGCAAATATCCATCTTACCATCAGGTGGATATTTCTCTATATTCTTAGAGGTGTAGAACTCACTATCATTCATAGTCTTTCCACACTTCTTGCAGAAGTGCTGTCCAGCCATGTAAATCAACCTCTTTTCTTATTCCGGCATCTCTTACAAATAGAATACCAGTTATCTTTGCTTGTCTTATTCTTTGAAAAGAAAAGGTTATTTGCTGGCTTAATTTGCCCACACTTGGAGCACTTTTTCATTGGATAGTCACGCTTAGTATATTCCCAAATAAGGAAATCTTCCTTGGCCTATTCCGCGATTATCTTGGGAATTTTATTACGCCATAAACTTGAAATATATTCCACGCTATAAGTCTATTCAAACTCCTCATTTAAGAGTTTCTGAATTTCAATATTCTACTTACCGTCAATTTTCCACTCGACGATTCTGTCATAAATAGGATAATCAGCAAGAGCTTTAGTACATAAATCATCAAAATCTTGCATTAAATACCAAGTATCTCCATCAAACTAGTCCCAGCTATCTTCCTTAAGTCGGGAATAATTGCATAAAATCGCAGATACAACCTTAGTATCCATTAAAGAAATTCCATCAATCACAATCTCAGAACCATCTAAATAGCTTTTATCTTCAAGCGGTAATGTAGTTCGTGTAGAACGAGTTAATCGACATGGGATAATTGGTCTTTGATAAGCCTATTTAATAATATATTGATCTTTCCGCATTTCGATTAATGCTTTTTTCATCATAAAAGCAGTCTTACCAGAGGCGTGTTTTGCTGCTGCTTCCCAAGCGTTTATAGTATCTCGCAATTGTTTTAAACAGGGAATTGTATCTAAATCTTTCTAACTAATCGAAATCTTAGGTTGAAAAATTACATTTTTATTTTCATTAACTAAATTATAAATACCATCTTCGCCATTCTCTAGCTGACTAACAAGGCCTTCAAAAGAACATTCTCTCTTGTTTACCGTAGTCATACGGTTATCTGTTAGTATGTTGCGTTCTTTTCGCTCTTGCTTTTCCATGCAGAGAACGAGATAATCGCCAAGAATTTCAAGATATGCCGGGGAAATATCCGGCGTTTCCGCAATTATCTTTTCAACTAGCGCCTTACGCTCTTCTGGAGACTCTAGAGTATAATCTAATTTAATCACACTGTCATCTCCTTTATGCTTATATAATAACAAAAAAAAACTAGTTTGTCAAATCTGTTTGACCAAATTAAATTATTTTGCTATAATATACTTAGAAATATAAGGAAGGTATATTATATGGATTTTTATAGCATCCCTCCAGAGAGATTGCCCGAAGGAGCTTAGTTCTATCATGGCGTATCCGTCATTACAGTTGCTATTGCTGAAGATATATGGGAAGAGGACTTTGACTCCATTTGGTATATGGAGCAATTAACTGGTCCAAGGCCCTATGTTATTCATATCTACAAAGAAGAGCGTGAATACATCAATAGCTATGGAGAAGATGACGATGATATCGTATTTATACCGGATGAAGAACTATTTGACGATATAGATTTTGAAGATGATGAACAAGAGGAAGAATGCGATTGGGTTATAGATCAATTTGATGATTGCGTAATTCAAATCGACCCAGATCAATCTATTTCATGGTATAGAGGAGAATATTAATGGAACAGCTTAATATTAAAGAATATTTTAAGACTGAGAAGGAGAAACTGCGGCGAGCCGTCATCGAGCATGATTATGAGCCTCCTTCTCTTACGATTGTAGACGCTACAGACGGTGACGTCGGCAATCAGATTTACATTAAGAAGAAGATCGAGGATTTTGAATCTGTAGGTTGGCCTATAAAGGTTGTTAGACCTAAAGACAGATTTGATTTACATTATTTGTTAAGCTACGGCCTTGATACCGACTGTCTAATTGTTCAAATGCCTACAGCAGAAAGATTTAATTTCGATATTGAAGATATTCCGTCTTACCTTGACTGTGATGGCTTGACTAAGAACGCTCTTGTTCTTCCTGCTACCGTTAGAGGCATTATTGACTACCTTGATGATTGTGGTTTTACTTATAGAGGTAAGACTGCTGTTGTTCTCGGTAGAAGTGACATTGTTGGCAAACCTATGGCAAAAGCTCTACTTGATAGAGATATGACTGTATCAGTTTGTCACAGTAAAACAAGCGATGGAGATAAGGAATATCTTCTCCGTAATGCAGATTTAGTAATCTGTGCCACCGGACAGCCGCAGTCTATTTATAGAGAACAGTGCGAGCATGCTATTGTTGTCGATGTGGGTATTAGCCGACTTAATGGCAAGATCGTTGGAGATTTTGTAGAAGATGAAAATAACATTGTCGGGGATGCCTGGTCTACTCCTGTCCCTGGTGGTGTTGGTCTATTAACAAGATTGGGGTTGATGAAAAATTGCCTAGACTTGAAAGTGTTATAACTATTGGATCAATCGGCGCAGCAATTATGCGCTATTCTGAGGATTTCTCTCGTCAAGCTAAAGAAAAAGGTATACCCAATCCATTCGTAGAATATAATAATGCTCTCAGAACCACTATTACGCATAGAGAAGATGGAACTCGTGTCATCAGTTTTGACGACGATGCCTTTAAAAAGATAGATATAGTAGGAATAAATAAAAGAAAAAAGACGTGGGTTGCTGAAAGAGAACGATATGTGGCTCAAAGACTATTTGAAGACTTTGGATATACAACAATGCTTCAATATCGAGAGGACGCAATTAACAAAGAAGATTTTATTCCTTGTGAGGGCGGAGACAGACAATGCCATTTTGATTGTTTGATGCGAGGAAATTGCAAATACCGCCAATAAGAGTCTACACACTATATTTGAAAATTAAGGCAGAACGAATATCCAGTTCTGCCCAACGCAACTTTAAAAAGGAGAACCGCATTATGATAGGCTTTATCGCACTATTGCTTCTTTACGCATGGATATGCCTAGCGGATAAGAAATGATGAAACAACTAATTATCGCAAGACGCGATTTAGATATGTCACCAGGAAAGCTAGCGGCGCAAGTTGCGCATGCTTCATCAGCTTTCCTCATTGAAATGATTAGGGATTCCTGGCCTGAGAAAGCGCAAGGATTTTATCATGTCAATTATAGACTAGATGAAGATATTTATGACAACTGGATTAACGACGGAGTGACCAAGGTAGTGTGTGGCGCCCGCAATAGAGGAAAGTTAGAAAAAGCTATTGAGAAGGCTAAGGAATTAGGCATGATTGAAGGTGTTGATTACTTTCCTATTGTTGATGCTTGCAGAACTGAGTTGATTCCAGAGTCCCCGCAAGGGACTTTGACGTGTGTAGGATTTAGACCTATGGAGACAGAGAAGATTGATGAAATTGGGAAAGATTTTCATTTGTATTAACATCCTAGTCCTTTCTCTTTTGATGTTGACTGGATGCACGGAGAAATGGCCTAGAATTGTTTATCAAAATACTAGTTACAGATTTGACGAGTATAATCGTACTATTATTTTGGATGATGGCTATGTATTAGATGGTGGCCATAGCTATGACGTTGTAGAAACAGAGAATGGTTATGACCTTATTCTTCATTTTATTACAGAATGAAAAGAAAACCACCAACCATGCCAATATGGTATTGGCTTGATACCGATAACTGTTGGTTTTGCAAGAACAGGAATGGATGCTCCAATTGTTCTATCATAAAGAAATATAGGAAGAAATACTTTAAGAAGAAGGAGAAGGGAAAACATTAATGGGAAAGAAACGCGCGAAAGAGCACTACGATTTTATTAAAGAACAATACTGCAAAGAGATTGATAACTCCATTGCTAACACCACTATTCATGCCTGTGAGAGCATTGAAGCTCGGATCCCGCAATACTAGAATAATTATAGTGTAACCCCAGAGGATAGTGTCTCTTGTTTATTCTCCTTAGAAAATAAAGACAATGTAGCAGTTCTTAATTTTGCCAGTTATAAAAAACCCGGTGGATTATATTTCCAAGGAGTGGAATCGCAGGAAGAAAGCCTATGCCTAGAATCAACTCTACTTCCAGTTATCGAAACTTTTAAACCTACTTATTACGCATGGAATAACAAACACTTGAACAGAGGAATGTACTTAGATAGGGCATTATATTCTGAGGATATTCTCTTTGAGCGAGGGAAACAAAAGGTGTATGCTGACGTAATTACCTGCGCGGCTCCAAACGCAGGAGTTGCAGAGTATGTTTGCGGCGTTGGGGATAAAGAGTTGCGTGAAGTCATGCTGGATAGAATTAATTTTATGCTGAGTGTAGCGGAAGAACATGGAGTTCAAACTTTAATTCTTGGGGCATGGGGTTGTGGAGTATTTGAGTGGAACCCAGAGACGGTGGCGGAATTGTTTATGGAAGCCAAGGGGAAGTATAATATTCCAAATGTTATATTTGCCGTTCCTGGGTTATTTGAATATAATTACATGGTTTTTAAGAGGGTGCTCTCGTAATCCGAAAACGAAAATGGTTTTCGAGATTTTAGTGGCGTGAGAGAACGAGTTTGTGAAAATTTTCACGCTTTTTCCCGAAATACACGCCCCCGTACTGTCGCACTTCACCACGCTAAAGCACTACAGTTGAACACCCACCCCTACTTTAGTTAGCTAAAGCGTCTGTCGCTATTATTATGTATCGCGCGCGCGTAAAGAGGAATTGGTCAAAATGCACAATCGGATCGGCGCTCACTTGTGCAGATCGACGAAACGCAAAAACTTGCAAAAAAGTTGTTGACAAGCAAGCAGGGCTATGCTATTCTATGCTTGCAAGGCGGGAAACACAAAACCACTTGCAAAAGAACCTTGAAAAAAATCAAAAAAAAGTCTTGACAAACAAGACAGCCTGTGCTACAATGTAGTCACAAGGCAAGGGAAACACAAAAACAGTCAATCAAAAGAAAGTGAGTGTATCAAAATGACAAAAGTAGAAATGGCTCGTACCCTTCAGCGTATCCGCAAGGTGCAGAACGACATGGACGCCCTCAAGCGTGAGTTGGACGAACTCAAGGACGCCGTAAAGACGGAAATGGTAGCGACTGGCGAACACAAGGTAGAGGCTGGCGGCTGTATCGCCACCTATCAAGAGGTCACAAGCAACCGCTTTAACAGCTCTGCGCTAAAGGCAGAGGACAAGGCTACCTATGACAAGTATGTCGTAGCCAGCACCACCGCAAGACTGACCGTGAAGTGAGTAGCAACCACCATAGGACTGCCTGTATAGGCAGGCAGTCCTAACCTTAGAACAAAAGAAAGAGGTATTATTATGGAGTTCATTAAGTATTTCACTAACCCGCAGTTCGATAACGCCAAGTTCGCAGATATGCTGCGCCTGAAAATGAATGTGCGTGCCAAGGCAGTAGAGGATGGCGTCATCCTTGACCGTGACGCTTTTAACGCCACGAGTGCCGCTCTTATGCCTAATTGGGCATGGCTGAATAAGCAGAGTATCAATAGTCCTCTGCACACAAGACCCGCAGAGCCTGCGGAGTGGCCGGAGCTGACCCATGCCTATCGCTACTTGCTTGCCATAGTGTTCGATGACAAGGATGCTTGCCAGCTTGAACAAGCGGACGGGCTTAAGTACATCAACGGACAGGCAGATATGGTGGCTAACTACTGGCGTAAAGAGGACGGCTTCTATGGTGTGGCTGTCATTGATAACGACACTGGCGAAATCATGCACATGGCAGAATGAGCGCGTAGCGCTCTATAACGGGCGCTCTGCGGGAGCGTGGAGCGCCCAAAAGAAGGGAATATTACTATGACTTATAATGAATTTCTGAGCCGCTTCTGCGGTTGCCACGAGGATGAGGTAGGCAATCGGCCTTGTGATAACGGCTGTATGTGCGACAAGTGCATGACCGACGAGATGATCAAGCTGTGGAAAGAGGTGCACGACAATGATTAAGGTGTTCAAAGTAATAGGCTGTGGGCTGTGCATAGTCTTTATGGTGTGGCTCTTGCTGTCGTGGGTGGACATAGTGGCAGACAACAGCACACCGAACCCGCATCATAGTGAATATAATGCGTTCGTGCTCATGACTAAGAATAAATAAATCAAAGGGCGGAGAAATCCGCCTTTGTTTTCGCATATTCCGAAGACTTTATAAAGTCGGCGGCGCGCTGGCGACCGCGGCGCGCCGAGTTTTGCGTTTGTGCAAGTTGCACAAAAATCTTCGCCAGATTTTGGTATAGGCAAACTGCACAAAAACATCCCGAAATCTTTGTGCAATTTGTCAGTTGACTTCTACTATGCCTTGTGCTATACTATAATTGTTCCAAGGGGAACGACATCAAAGACGAAAGAGGTTGACAAAAGATGATTACTCTGAACGCTCTGCTCCGGCTTATGCCCTATACGGGTCTGTTTGACTTAGACTCGGACTGTTTCCTTCAAGTCGTGGATAGTGAGACTGGCGCTCATTACCGGACGAATCCAGGCGAGATACTGTTACTGGGCGGCGAACCCGTAGGGTTCAAGATGAGTGACTTGCGCAAGCTGGAAGTTACCTGTGTGGAATATGAGAATGACCACTGCGTTATATCGGTCAAGGGGCGCTAAGCCCTTTGACCCATCAAGAGAAAGGATTTGAGATTATGTTACCGAACAGACATTGTGCATACGACATCACCACCGGCGAAATCCTCTGCTGCGACCATGGAAACCAGCTCAAGCGTTCAGTTGCCCTGACTAAGAGAGTTAATAAAGAAATGTTCGGAGTTGCCGGACAGTGGCGTTTCTGCCACGATTTCGGCAAGAAGTGGGATAAGAAAGGGGTGCCTACCAGATGAAAAACTATCTGTTCTATGACGAAGAAACCGGAGAGCATTTCTTCGTTCAAGATGAAAGCCTGTGGAAAGCTAACGAAACCGCACATAAGTATTTCAAACGCCCTTTCTCCATTGACGAAATGGATGACGCAGAGGCTGAAATGTACGGATACGATACCTACTAAAATAAGGGAACTGCGGGAAGGGCGTTCCAAAGCGCCCTTCCCCAAGATGAAAGGAGTTACAAATCATGTACGCTATTGTTAAATTCAAGAATACCCAGGAAGTTGCCAAGTTTGACCAAGCTATTGCCGCTTATGCGGGCTGGGAACTGAAACTCCCTCTTAACTCCAATGTAGAGGGTTGCATTCGGGTTCTTGACCTTAGTGGAACGAAAAATGACAAAGCCCTCTATGAGTATCTGCGGGATTTGGGTGCATTTGAAGAGGTGGCACTGAAATGAGTATTGAACGATTACCCCATAAGTACCCGATCGGGTGTACAGTCCGCATTGGATGGCGGATAGGTACAATTCTCTTTCGGATTGGTTTATACCATCTAATCATCTGGGAGAAACAGGGAGAGCTGGCTTTCTAAGTCAGCTCTTCTTTTGATTTTTGGAAAAAATTTTGCTATAATAATTATAGAAGAAATGAGAAAGGAGAATTTTCTAATGACGCTAGAAGTGCTGAAAGCACTGGCTGTCATCTTAGAGTTCTGCATGAATCAAGACTCTTGCAAGACTTGTTCTGCGGAAAGATGCCATGTGAATGGTAATCTGATTTCTTTTCGGTGAAAACCGCGGCTCCCGTCTGGAGTCGAATTTTCGCACAGGCTAGGTCTATAGAAATAAAAAAGCAAAATGGCTGAATCTACTTACTCTAGAAAATTGGATGCTTCCGGTCGAATCATGATTCCTATTCGTCTGCGTGACCAACTCGGTTTAGTGGTGGGAAGAGAATACACATTTGAGATTCGTCAGATTAATGGCCGCAATTACATTTGCATTGACTGTGGAATGAATACCGAACTGGAAGAAGCTATGAAACTTGTCCAAAACGCTGGCTTGAAAGTTGTTCAAAATGACAATTGACAAGCCACTCTTTCTGTGGTATACTTAAACCATCAAAAGAAAGAAGGTTGCGTTATGTATGAGTTTGAAGTATTGTTGACAAATGGCGAACGAACTTTCATTTGGGGCTACAGCTTTGATGACGCTAAATGCCGCCATCCAGAAACCGCAAAGGAAATCGTTTCCATTTTGTTCCGAGAATACATTGACTAATAGAGTGACCTCCCGAAATCCGGGAGGTTTTTTCTTATGCCCTCGGCTGGCCGTTGGCGCACGCCGCGGCCAGTTTTTCGTGTCAATAGGCAATTTGCACAATTTTTGTTTCGCATCTTTGGTGAATTTGACGAAAGAAATTATCCCAAAATCCCTTGACTTCCTTTGTAAGCTGTGATATACTTGTATCATCAAAAGAGAGGAGCGAAAACAAAATGACAATCGCTATCATCATCATTACTATTCTGCTGTCCTTCCAGTTTGTAGCCGCTATCGAGAAAGACTGCATGAGCCTTGCGGTTATGTTCGGCGTTGAGATTATCCTTTTCGCCTATATTATGAGTAACTGCCAGTTTTAAGGAGGGAAAGAAAATGTTTTTCAAAAAGAAAGGTAGTCATGTCAATATCTATGAAACCCATGCGGACGAACGGCTTTATGACCTCTGGGCAGAGCGAGACAGACTTATGGCTAAAGCTCGTGAAGTCATTACCCGTAAAGCCGTAATTGACCTTTATCCGGATGGACCAGACCGGAACGCCGCAATTAAAGAGTGCGAAGTGGTAAAGCACTCCCTACTTTATGCGATCGGCGCTTATGACACTTCCCGCATGGAATACAATGATTATATCAAACAGAACGCCGAACGGTTTGACAGTCCCCGCAGATCATGGACAACAACAAGCCATGATTTTATCGCTATTGCTTACGAAAATTATTTCAAAAATAGGGGTTGACAAACAGCCCCTATTGTGATACAATAAGACCATGGAAAGAGGTTGACAACCTAAACAGTCAGAAAGGATTTGATATTATGAAAGCTACTGGTATCGTTCGCCGCATTGATGACCTCGGTCGTGTGATTATCCCCAAGGAAATCCGCCGCACTTTGAATATTCGAGAGGGTGACGCACTGGAAATCTATACCACGGATGATGGTGTTGTTTTTCGCAAGTACGAACAGCCCACCGAAAACAAGGCGGCTACCGCCCAGAAGTGGCTTGAAGATAACGCGCTCCCCATGCGTGCCACCTCTGCTAAGTTCAGCATTGAGAACAAAACCACTACTTGCGAGGTTGTCAGCAACAACTTCCGTCGGACTGGAACGGCAACAGCTACCGCACAAGATACTTTTATCCCCGCCGTCGGTATGGTTATCGCCTTTTGTCGAGCCACTGGCAGAACTGTTCCGCAGGAACTGCTTGAGGACTAAAAAATAGCATAAAGGGCTTGACAAAACAAGCCCTTTATGCTATAATAAAACCATCAAATGAAAGGGGAAAAATAAATGTTTATTCTTTTGGTTCTTCTGGCTCTCGTGGTTTCATTCCTTATCACAGCAGGCCTTGTTTGGCTTCTTTGCTGGCTTCTTCCCGCCATTGGGATTGTAGCCATTGGTACTTTCACTATCGTATTTTCGTGGAAGCTGGCTCTTGCTATTTGGCTCATTATCGCACTTTTGCGCTCCATTTTTTCCTCTGTTAGCAAAAATTGAAAGGAGAGTAAGAAAATGGATGTTCAAGCGGCTAAAGAATTTCTTGAGTGCCGAAGCGTTGATGACTTACAAAGCATCATCGTTCTTGCTCAACAGCAAATCCAACGGATAAAAGAAAATCAACAGGCTAAATACATGGGAGCAATTCGCAAAGCATTTGAAGATTACTTTGAGAATGTCGGTCCGATTGAAGTAACTTTCGGCTATGAGGACGCAGACGGAATGGAAGGCGCTGCCACCATAGAAGTTAATTCCGATAATCCGCCTTGTTTCTGCCAACAGTCAATTGAATTTCCGTAAGAAAGCGGCTCGATTTGAGCCGCTTTTTGTGCAATTTGACGAAGTTTCCTTTAACTTCGGCGGCGCGTTGTGGGCCACCACGCGCCGAGTTTATGCAAGAGTATTATTACACAAATTTTTCGTTGCATTTTTGTGCAAATTGCCAGCTTGACTTTCTCCCGAAACGGTGATACAATGAGTACAACAAAAGGAAAGAGGTAAGCGCCATGAAAAAGAAAACTTACTGCTATGAGAACCGCACTTTCGAGGTCGAAGTCTATAATGAATGCTGTGGTTGTCTGCTAACTATCTATGTAAATGAAGTTATCCGCCCTAATCGCAAGTTCTTTGGTCGCACTAAGCAGTTCTATACAGACTATGTTATTCTTGACCAGTATTCTTCTATTGATGAAGCTGTTAAATCAGTTATCGCAGAGGGGCTAAAAGTAGAAGAACAGACTAAGCAAGTTAATAAGAAGTGGGAAGAATGGAGCAAAGAAACTAATTAAAATTGCCTATTGACATTTTGGCAATTTTATATTATAATAATTATAGAAAGTGAGGGAGAAAGAAATGAATCTGTTGATTATCTTCATTTTGCTTTCGATTGTAAATGTTATCTTCTCCACAATCAAGAGCATTGTAACTATTAAATCCGGCCCATGGGTTGCAAGCATTGTTTCCGCTCTGTACTATGGCTATTACAACATTGTATTGATTTACACTGTTGCAGATTTTCCTTTGTGGCAGAAAGTTGTGGTAACTGCGGGCTGTAACCTTGTCGGCGTTTTCATCGTGAAGTATGGAGAAGTTAAAGCGAGGAAAGATAAGCTGTGGAAAGTGGAATTAACAGTTCCCACCAAGTACAAAGACGCCATTGATGAATTGGGTGTTCCCCATTCTTACATTGAGTTAAGCGACAAACACACCCTTTTCAATTTCTACTGCGCTACACAGACCGAGAGCGCAAAAGTCAAAGCTATTGCCAACCAGTACGAAGCAAAATATTTTGTTGCGGAGAGCAAAAATCTTTGAAAAGGTATTGACAAGATGAAAGTCTTGTGATACAATATAATTGTCAAGAGGGAGTAGCCCAAGAAATCCGAGGGCGCGCGACCTTGAGAAAGTATAGGAAGTAAACATAATACACCACGTTGTAAAGCCAAACGTTGAACGCGAAAGTGAGTGGTCTTGTCAGTTCGTTCGGATTTATCCGAAACGTTGAACAAGCAAGCGATACCTTATCCGTCAGGTCGGGGTAGTAATTCGTGTGAAAAGTTTGCGAAACCTCTTGACAAACTCCTAAAACTATGATACAATAAAATTGTTCCAAGGGAACAAAAAAAAACAAGGAAAGAGGTACTTAGTTATGATGACCGAAAAGAACAAGATGGAGTGCGATGACCTGCTGAAAACCCATGAGATGACGCAGAAGCTCCTCGATGCCAATACTGCGGACGCCGCTATGCTGGCAACCCTTGTCCAGATGGCCCGCGGAGGGAAAGACGAGATGGCGCTGTATGTGCTTCACAACATCAAGCCCCATGCGCTGAAGCTGGCAGAGGAGCCGGAGGAAGAGGAGGACGAACCGGGAATTGACCTCGACCTCGGCGACCTGCTCCGTTTCCTGCGGAGCTGAGCAACAGAAACTCGGTGGAGAAATCCACCGAGTTTTTTTGTGCAATTTTCACAAACCCTTCTTGGGCGGTCCGCGCACGCTCGGCGCGGACCGAGTTTTTGTCAATACACAAGTTGCACAAATTTCTCTACCAATCTTTGTGCAATCTGACGATTGACAGCTTTCCCGAAAAGTGCTATACTGTTTACAGAAGTTAAGGGAAACGCCCTTTGAACCTTGAAAAAAGATTTGAAAAAATCGAAAAAAACTCTTGACAGCAAGCGCAAAGTGTGCTATACTAAGTACAGAAGTTGAGGGAACGATGGTAAACCTCAATCAATAGAAAGGATTTGACAAGATGGAAAAAATTGATAAGCGCAAGCACTATGTTTTGGTACTTGATACCGAAACTGCCAACACTATCCAAGACGGCGATAGTCTGGATATGTCCAATGTCCTTGTGTATGATTGCGGTTGGGCGGTTGTGGACACCAAGGGCAATATCTACGAAACCGCAAGTTATGTCAATCGGGATATTTTCTGCGAGGAACGCGACCTTATGCGGACGGCTTACTATAACTGGAAAATTCCCCGGTATGTCGAGGAACTGCGGGCAGGTAGCCGGAAAATGGCAACTACCTACGAAATCCGTAAGGCTATGCTTGACACTATCGAGAAGTGGGGCATTAAAGAGGTAGCCGCACATAACGCCCGCTTTGACTATAACGCTTTGAATGTAACACAGCGTTATACCACCGCAAGCCGTTTCCGCTACTGGTTCCCATTCGACAGCGTGGAAATTTGGGACACCATGAAAATGGCACAAGATGTTATCTGCCAAATGCCCACCTATAAGGCGTTCTGTCAAGAGAACGGCTATGTGCTGAAAAATGGTGCTTGCCGCAAGACCGCCGAAATCCTGTGGCGCTTTATCTCCGGCAATAACGAGTTTGAAGAAAGCCACACCGGGCTGGAAGATGTGCTGATTGAAGCGGAGATTATGTTCTATTGCTTCCGACAGCATAAGCCCATGCGGAAAGCCCTCTTTGAGAACAAGAAAGAATATCCGCCTATGACAGAGTTTCAGCGAGAGTTTTCCGCAAGTTTGCGAGAAACGCCGGTAATCAGGTTTGGGGAGATTTAATCTCCCCAACCTTGAAAAGGGGTTGACAAACGAAAAGAAACCTGCTATAATGAATGTATCAAAAGAAAGGAAGCGATAAGATGAAAATGATTTGTTTCGATATGGACGGCACTATTGCTGACTTGTACGCCGTTCCTAACTGGTTAGATAAACTGCGGGCAGAGGACGCAAGCCCCTATGCAGAAGCCGCTCCTATGTGGGATATGAAAGCTCTGCGAGAAGTCCTCTTGAAGCTGATTGATAAGGGATATGAAATCCGCATTATTAGTTGGCTGAGCAAGGATAGCACCGAGGAATATAAAACCGCCATCCGCAAGGCAAAAAGAGAGTGGCTTGAGAAGTATAATTTCCCTGCTGATAAATGCCACTTTATCGCCTATGGTAGAACTAAGGCTGACTGTATCCGCCGCGTTGCAGATGCTCCCGCAGTTCTGATTGACGATAACAAAAAGGTGCGGGATGGGTGGCATTTGGGCGAGTCAATCGACCCCACAAAAGTAAATCTGCTTGAAGTCCTTTCCGCTCTTGATTGAGCGGAAAGGCAGAAAGGAAAATAGAATGAAAGTTAAGGTTCATTATACAGCTTGCCTTGAAAAAGAAATTGAAGTTGACGATAAATTTAGCCCTCTGCGAGATGTTGAAAATCCCGACCTTGAAAAAGAATTATATAATATTGCGTGTAAAAACTGTTCCGGTGAAGTTTATATGATAACTTGTGATGGAGGGGAAACTTATTTGATTTTAGTATAAAGAGGGGCAACGCCCCTCTTTTTTCGTCAAAATGCACAATGCCCTCTTCATCGGCCCGCCAGCGCACGTGGCGGGCCGAATTTTCATTATACACCACCGCCAGCAAAAAGTCAATCGGCAAACTGCACAAAAAATCATGCTTCGGATCTCCCGAAATTGTGCAACTTTTCAGCAAAAAGTTCTTGACTTCCGGTGCTGGTGGTGGTATACTTAGTACAGAAGTTAAGAGAAGGGCGCCGAAAGGCTCCAAAAAGATTTTGAAAAAAATCGAAAAAACCTCTTGACAAACTCCGCAAGGCATGATATAATAGGTACAGAAGTTAAGGGAAAGCGGTTCTTGAAACGGCGAAAAGCGACAGTCAAGAAACTTCCGAAAAACTTCAAAAAACCTCTTGACAAGCCAAGCGAAAAGTGCTATAATGAAAGCACAAGGAAACCCAATGAACCTTGAAAAGTCAATCACTTACTTCGGTATCAAACTTCCGAAAGTTTGAAAAGAAGTTCAAAAAACCTCTTGACAAACCGCCGAAAGTATGATATAATAAAATCACAAAAGGACAAGGACAGTCCAAAAAACCAGAAAGGATTTGAATATGGAAAAGACCACTCGTATCACCAAGGCTATGCGTTTCGAGGACATTAAGGCTCTGCTGAATGGTCAGCCCGTCACTTACGGCACTTCTATCGAGGACGCCGTTGACTTCATCGACCATGAGGTGAACCTGCTCGCCAAGAAGAATAGCGGTGAGAACAAGAAGCCCACCAAGGCGCAGGAGGAGAACGAGGGCTATAAGGCGCTCATTCTGGAGTTCCTGACCGATAAGAACGGTGTCACCTGCACCGACATTCTTAAGGGCGTTCCCGCTCTCTCCGAGTTCTCCAATCAGAAGATTTCCGCTCTGATGCGTCAGCTCCGCCTTGCGGGTAAGGTGACTGTCGAGGAAGTCAAGGGCAAGTCCCTGTTCCGCCTTGCCTAAGCCCCATAGGGGAGAGGGGTAAAACCCTCTCCCCGCCAACAGAAAGGACGTGATAAACACGGCACAGCGAGTAACAGACGCGGAACGCCTTGCCCGTATCAAGACGCTTTTCCCCGATGACGCAGAAGCGCAGGACATTCTTGCATACGACAAGGCAGTTGACGCAGGCGAGAAAACACCTTATGACCTGCCGCCCGATAAAGAAAAGGCGGCGAGAAAGTACGCACACGCCGGCACACGCAAAGCGCCTACGGCGTACAAGTTCACCAAGCGAGAGCGCAAGCCTAACGCAACCAAGGGCGGCATTATCGCAGAGCTTGCGGACTTTATGGAACACCATAGCAATTTCGATGTTTCCAACCTTGCCATTACCAACAAGGAAAGACAGATTTCCTTTATGGTAGGCGGTGAAACCTTCGAGTTGACGCTGGTACAGAAGCGCAAGCCGAAAAGTTAAGGGATAGGGGCGGGCAACCCCTATCCCGCCCCTTCCAGAAAGAAGGGAAAGACAACGGCAAAGCGACCTAAAGAGTTTTTATATGTCGGTCACTATATCGACAAGGACGGCAATTTTATTCTCAAGGTAGGCACGACAAACGACCTTGACCGCCGCCGCAAGGAACACAACCGCAACTATAAGAAAAGCCCCAATTACACCATGCCGCCGGGCGGTGAGTTCGTCTATGACTTTTCGCTTCCTCTCTCCAAGTATAACACTTTGAGATATGAGGACAAGACCCGCCAAAGATGGCAGGACGAGGGCATAGGCGAGTTTGTCAGAAATGACAGATTTTATTGCAAAAAGAAGCCCAAAACCGTCAAAGTGACGATACGCAAAACCTACGAAATCCGGCTCGATTGAGCCGGATTTTTTGTGCATTTTTACCAAAGACATTTTCACCAAAAATCAAATGAGATTTTTGTATAAATTGCCTATTGACAACCGGACGGAAATGTGGTATAATGGCGGGCCGGTCGCGGGCGACTCGGCCCGAGTTTCACCGATCGGAAGCATATGCAAAATTTTTGTTCAATCCAGCCGACTTTCATATGGCCTCCCATTTTCCCGAAAGTTACCTTTCCTACCATTGACTCATATTTCCAATTTCATTTGACACACAGCCCACTCCAGTTCCTTGTAGCTATGAAAATTCTAGTCGCTCATTTGAGTTTTGCCGATCGGGTCCCGCCTATCAAGAGGAAAACTAAATAAAAAGAGCGAAGACCCAGTTAATCCGATCGGCCCCGCAATTAAGTTCCTCTCTCTCTAGCTTCTAAATCCTCTTGATTTTTATAATAAAATATGTTATTATATTAAAAAAAAGAATAAAAATGCCTCGGTTCTAGCTTAAAATCACTATAAATCTAAGCTTTTCTATCTAAAAATTAAAGAATACTATCTAAAATCTAGCAAATAATCACAAATCCTACTTCAATTTCTCTGTAGCTAACTACATAAATGCTATTGCATAGCAAAAAATCATACCGGAGGCGTAGAAAATTTCCGATCGGCCGCAGGTTTTCCAATTTATTTGCACTATCTTAAAAAATATTATATAATATATATAGAAAATAAAGGAGGATATACCTTATGGATTTTGAAACTATGATTCGAGAGGCCCGCGATAATGGAGTCTCTATTGATGATATTGCAAAGATGTTTTCCAAGACCCTGAATGCTGTCCAGCAAGAGGAGCAGAAGCAGAATTCTGTGGCCAATAAGCGTAAGGTTGCGTTGGAGCATCTGGAGAATACTTTCTATGAGAGTATCGCAAAAGGCCAGCTTGATTGTTTTGATGCCGCGGCTCTCTTTACTCTGACTATGGCAGACAAGTATACCGACTGGACTGCGGAAGATATTGAGGACTTTTTCGGTACGATCCAGATGACTGCGCGAACCACCGCAGAGCTGATTGGCAAGTCTCCTGAGGAGATGTTCGGGATGATTCTCGGCAAGAGTAAGGACATTCTGGATGATGTTCTGAAGCCCGTAGTAGAGAAGACTCCTGAGAAGACATGTGAAGCCATCAAGAGCGATGATGAAAAGATTGCGGAGTTTCTGAAGCTGTTTGGCTAAGCGTAGAGCCTCAAAGAGGATCTAAATAGGAAAGATAAAGAGAGGGTTAAATACCCTCTCTTTTTTTATTTGTAAATTGCGGAAGCCAGGGTAACGATCTCGGTGACGGGAATTAAGAGAGGTCTACCTGGACCCGATCGGCACGCCACTCTCCTATTCTAGCCCATTTTAATCATTATTTTATCCCTCTCCCGCAGATTCTCTTTAGTTCTCTTCCACTATTTCTACAGTTCCCTCTGGTGTTATTCTGTAGGTTGTGCAGTCTTTAAGTCCTTTGCACGCCTCTCTCATGTCTACTAGCTCGTCCCATGTTACCCAGTATTCCCTACAAAAGTCCATGAAATGCTCCTCTAACCAAGCTACCTCTTCTTCTGTAAGAGGTTTTAGATCGAAATTTCTGTAACCTTCCTAGAAAATTTCCATTTGATTTTTTCATATCCTTTCCAATTTACTATCATTTTGCATAAATAATTTGTACAAATTGGTGCGACGTAGAGAGATTAAAATCTCGGAGAGCGAAGCTCGGAGAGATTTTAATCTCGTCTATTCTATTTCTATTTATACGGGTACTATAAATTTAACAACTATGCGCCAAAATTTTAACACTCGATCTTATTGTTAACTGCGATTACTCGGTACACTGTCTTGACTCCATGCGCGTCACTCTTTGAAATCAATTCATATTCGAGCAAGTCCAATTTAGAAAGAATACATAAAATATCTGTCACAATATAGTTATTACTATGACTACCAACACCTTTACCAATAAATGCCTTACATTGATCTAAAGTAAACTCAAAGGACTGCTCATTATTGGCTAAAAACCTATTCAATAAATAGATATAAATATTGATAGTATTTTCATTCAAGGCAGAAATCATCATACGCAAAGTGCCATTCTCAATCAATGTTGCCATATCCGCAGATAACTATACCAACTCATATCTATTCAACTCAGTATTAAAAGTAACTAGCCCCAGCCCAGCTTTACCTTTATCATCCTTATCTAGTAGTCTCTTAAATTTAGTTGATACAGTCTGCCGAGTCAAACCCAGCTAATCTGCCATAGCTGAATAATTTACTGTCTTTTTATCTACCCAACGAATACCCCGCTCTCTGTCCCATTCTGAATGAACCTAGAGCCATCCATAAACAATATCACTATATGCTTTATTTGCCGTGTATTCCTCTCGCTTCGGCATTTGCCGAGAATTTTTTTGAATTTCCACTTTTCTCACCTCCTCTATTATAACATAAATTTTTCTGTTAAACAATTAACAGCTTCCAACCAAATGTTAAAAAAACGTGTTAAAAATTTGGCCGACCCTCGATCGGTGTCAGACAAAATGTTAAAAAATTGTGTTAAATTTTTGGCCGTCTAATAGATCGGTGTTAAATTTTTGGCTGCCCATCCGACTCTTTTCTTTCCTGCGGACTGGCAATTTCCTCCCCAAATTTTTTGCCAACCCGCAGGCTCCTTCGTCTTATTCTCGTGTCTTTCGTAATAATGCCAAATTTACCGACTTATTAGAAATAACTATAATTATATGTTATTATATTTATATAAGAAAGGAGAGGATGAAAAGATGGTTGAAACACTGAACTTACGGGGTCTCGAAGACTTCTCTCCGGAGATTCAGACCTTCCTACGGACGCTCGAAAAGTCTTTCCTGCACACCCTCAACACCTGCGTTCCCGCAGATAAGCAAGATAAAGAAATCTTCCAGTTGCGGGATACTATTATGGGCATTGGAGATTGCCTTGAGGGCAATGTTGCTCCCGGTGACAGATTCGATTGCTTCTCTTGCGGCGCCTTCAAAGAAGCCTACCATGCTTCTGACTCCATCGTCGTGAAGTTCTGCTCCATCGACAATGAGACTGATAAGGAACAGAATCTCCTCGCTGCCGCGGAAGACGCAGGTCTTCTTCATCTTTTTGTCCCAACTGTCTTCCACGAGTTGCCTTGTAAACTCCAGGTAACTCAGCTCGATGACTCCAATTCTTCTCGTTACTATTACAACTATGACTACCATACTTGGGATAGAAACCCTGACGCGGAAGACTTCGAGCTTAACTATCTGGAGATTCAGCCTCTTGTTGTTCCCTCCTCTCATATCGCCTATGAGAATATCGCTTGGGATGAACAAGGCGAAGTCATTCCGGGTATTCCTATGACCATCGTGCGGCGTATCCCCACTACCAATCTTACATGGCTGAAGTCTCTTGCTGAGAACTATGGGGCAGAAGTCTTTGAGAGATTCGCTATCTTCTGCGATGACTGGCACATTTGGGACTTGCACGAAGATAACATTGGGTTCCTGCGGACGCCCGAGGTCGAACTCCCCATCATCCTTGACTGGATGAGCAACTAATCAAAAGGAAGTAGAGAGGGCATTCAGCCCTCTCTTTTCTTTGGACGAAAAAGATTAAATATTAGTGCTTCAAAGTTAAATACAATAGAAACCTAATAAGAGTCACAAAGGAGTGCTAATAAATGAAATATAATTTAACAGGATAGCGTTTTGGTAAATTAACTGCTTTATTTGAATAGCCAGAACGTAAAAATAGAAAAATTGTCTGGCATTGTAAATGTGATTGCGGAAATGAGTGTGATGTAGTATCTAGTTATCTCGTTTCTGGTCACACACAATCGTGCGGATGTTTACAGAAAGCTAGAACAAGTGCAGCTGCCCGCAAGGGAACAGATCTAACAGGACAAAAATTCAATAGATTAACCGTCTTAAAACGAGCTAATGATAGCGCTAAATGGATTTGTTTATGTGATTGCGGAAATCTTACAGAGGTAACAACATCACACTTGCGATCTGGTCATACGAAATCATGTGGGTGTTTAAAGATTGAATAGGCTAAAAACAGACTTATTGATTTAACAGGCTATAAAACTGGTTTATTAACAGTAATAGGACTTGATGAAGAAAAATCGACTTCTGATGTTAAATATTGGCTATGCAAATGTGAGTGCGGTAATATTATATCTATAAGTAGAAGTGCTTTATTACGAGATGATAAAAGTACATAGTCTTGTGGTTGTATAAGATTGTCACACGGTGAAGAAAAAATTAAAGCAATCCTTACTAAACATAATATTCAATTTGAACAAGAAAAAACCTTTCCCTCATGCATTAATCCGCTCACCAATAGACCTTTACGGTTTGATTTCTTTGTAGATGGACAATATCTCATTGAATATGATGGAGAACAGCATTATAAATAGGTAAATACTCACTGGGAACCATTAGAAAAAGTTCAACAACGAGATAGAATTAAAGACGCTTGGTGTAAAGAACATAATATTACGCTAATCCGCATTCCCTACACTAAATTAAATACTTTAACCATCGAAGATTTACTACCGAAAAGAGGGCGTTAACGCCCTCTTTTATTTTTTTATATATTTATAGTATAATAAATATATAAAAACGATGAGAAAGGAGAAGTTATGGAGAATAGTCATATATATGTTTCAGATAGCGACCGTCAATATATTCTTGCTAAGGATGATATTATCAAGATATCTAAATTATATGGTTCTCGTTTTATTATCATAACAAGTAAGAGAGCACCAGCTATAACTTTAGAATATAAAGATGCAAAAGCCTCAGAAGCTGCTTATGAAGATTTGATGCTTCAACTATGTAATCTACACACTTAAGGAGATAGAACTATGAAAACAGTATTCGCTTATGAAGTTGTTCTATATGATACCGATCAAGATAATCGCGGTCACTTCTTCATTACCTCTGGTCTGAGTTTTGCTGATAACTTTGGAGAAGCTGCCGCGATCTTAGAGTCTACTTATGGAGAAATGCTCAAGAGTATCAAGAATCTTGAATTTATCCATGATGATCAAAATGTTATCACACTTCCTCGTGATATCATTCGTGACTATATTGATGGAGAAAAATTTGTCAATGAAATCCCTTGTGATAGCGAAGGTCGAGAATTAGCTACTTTGAATCAAAACGCAAGTAAAGCTAACGATAACTGGTAAGAAAGGATTGGTGTTATTCCATGAAAACTGCCGTCATTTCCGTATCTCTCCATTCCAAAACTTTCGAGGACCGCTTTCCCATTGACTCTGAAACAAAAGAGTATGAAATTGCGGACCGGGCGTTTCAACTGGCTCTAATGTTCGTTCAAACAAGAGCTATCGCAGAGCGTGGCCGCAAACCTTCGGGCTACGAGTTCGGTAAACTACTCGAAGAGACTGAATATAACTATAAGATTGAGGAGGTCAATGATAATGAAGCTTGAGGACTACAAAGCTTGGTTGCTTGAGCATGGCGAGATTAAAGAGGAATATGAGCGTCCCTATAATCCTCAATGTGATCCGCCTGAGTATGAAAATGGCAGTTACTTTTTAAGTTATGACCTGATGTATGCGGGACGGCCCTATGCAGGCTTCGCAGTTGGCGATGTAACCGCCTTAGCTTGCTATAAGTATGTCTATAATGAGTCCAAAGCTTATCTGAAAGAGAGGTTAAAGTATGAAGTATAAGATTTATGCGGGACTGAGTGGAGGCTTTGGTGGAGCCACTTATCAGAAAACCGGAGACTATTCTTCTATGGATGAAGCACTTGAAGATGCTTACGCTCTTGCGGTAGAAGAGTATCAGTCTTATGAAGGCTGTCATGGTATTATGAGTTGGGATGATTGCCGTGAAGATCTCATTGATTCTGGTTTTGACTATGATGATGAAGCTGTTGATGACCGTTATCAGGAAGAATTAGAAAGTTGGCTCTCATATTATGTCGAGCCTGAAGAAGAATAAATACCCGTAAGAGATTGATAGACTGCCTCTATCAATCTCTTTGTATTTTTATAAAAAATATATTATAATATATATAGAAAGTGAGGGAGATAGTAAATGAAAGTAAAAATGATGCCTACGGTTAGCTCCTATGACCTTGAGGAAGCAATTAAGCAGCAGTATGACTTGGATGTAGAGATTCCCACTCTGCTATTCCCCGAAGATTTCATGAATGATTGCTTCAAGGAGTACGCCTACAAGGATACTCGTGAAGATGAATTCTGCGAGAGCGAGGAACTGTGCGTGCGGCAGTACCTGCGCGACGTGTTCCCGCAGTATGAGAGTATTCTCGTCAAGATTTCTTGGTAAGAAGGGGCGTTAGCCCCTTCTTTTTATGCCCAAAACAAACATAGAGCATAGTGTAAATTTTGGGTATATTTGTTTAAGTATCTAACATAAAAAGCTATATATAATAGAAAGAAGGGATTTTAATGGGTAGATTAATTGATCTAACCGGACAAAGATTTGGTAAATTAACCGTATTAGAACGAGGAGAAGACTAGACTAATCCATCAGGAAAGAAAAGAGTACGATGGAAATGCTAGTGTGATTGCGGGAATATAGTTTTAGTAGTTGGAGAGTCTCTGCGGAGTGGAGCCTCTAACTCTTGCGGCTGTGGTAGAAAAGAAGCAAATCAAAATAATGCAAAAAAGAAAGATGAATAGTTCCTTAATACCACCTTTGGCGATTTGACTCCTATTAAAAGAGTAAACGATAGAGGAACTAATGCAGCTTATCTATGCAAATGCACTTGCGGAAATGAGGTAGTAGCTCTTCGTAGCGACTTAGAAAACGGTAAAAAGACACATTGTGGTTGCAAAAATCCTGAGCGTCATAATTATAAAGATATAACCGGCCAGCGTTTTGGTAAATTAGTTGCTTTATATCCTACTAAGCCTAATAGTAGGCGTTCAATGCAGTGGATGTTTTAGTGTGACTGTGGATAGCAGAAAGAGATAGAAGGGACTTCTGTTACTAGAGGAAACACCTTATCTTGCGGATGCTTAAAAATGTCCCACGGTGAGCTGAAGATTTCTCAACTTTTAGATGAAGCAAATATTCCCTATGTTAGAGAGAAATATATGTTTGATTTCGATAAAGAAGGTAAATCAAAGGCTCGTTTTGATTTCTTTGTGGAAGATAGATATTTGATTGAATTTGATGGAGAACAACATTTTAGTGCAAATAACCGTTGGTGGAATACAGAACATTATGTATCTGAATAGCAAGATAGAGATAGGATTAAAGATATCTGGTGTAAAGAAAATAATATTCCATTAATTCGTATCCCCTATACGCACTTAGATAATTTGATATTAGACGATTTAAGGCTTGATACTAGCGCTTATCTGCTTGATTGATATTATAATAAAAATATATTATAATATTTATAGAAAAGATGAGAAAGGGGAATTGATTATGGTTGCTCCGAGTTTCCAGACCATGAAATTTGTCAGTGAGGTCTATATCAAAAATGGCAAGCAATATATTGATGTCAAAAATGAGAAAACAGGTAACACTCGCTCTGTGCGTTGGTATACCGATGCAGAGTTCGCCAAGAATTATGGCAAGAAACTCGAAGATGGCAAAGATAAGGGCTGGGATGGTCTGAAGCACGCTCGTGGCTTCGACAATGGCCCAATTCTCGTTATCCGTAACGTCCGCTCTACTGACGAAGAGTGGCTGAAGCGTTCCTGCGCTCGCTATGCCGTTGGCATTGGCTGGTATATCGTCAGCACTGAAACCTTCCCTGTCGATGCTCCCTCGCATCTCAAATATCTGATTCTGGGCTGGGACGAGTTTAAGGTCGATGACCATCGCCCCAAGAAGCCCACTGAACTCGCAGCAATTCTCGATAAAAAAGCTAAGAATAAGGAGTGGATTAAGATAAATGAGTAAGTGTTCTATCATTCTCGACATTATCGCGGCTGTCCTCTGGGGCTTTAACTGCGGCTACGCTGTCAGCAAGCGCAATACTGCGGGCTTTATCCATGGCGCCCTTGCGATCGTCTTTGCTGGCCTCGCAATCGCTGGCATTGCCTCTATGTAAAAATCGTTCCGTCGCAAGGTAAAACTTGCAAAAATCTCAAAAATATCATATAATATATATAGAAGTTAAGGGAAAGGAAAAACAAGTAGATACATTATTTCACCTTACCGAATGTTTAACAGACTCTTGACTTTTGAGAAAATTTTTCGTATAATAAATACATAAATGATGAAAAGGAGAATCCCACTATGACTAACACTAAGAAGATTACCAAGCGCGAGAGCTACAACACCCTGCTCAATATCGTTGACGTTATCGAGGGCAACGGCATCCAGTTTGAGAATGAGGACATGACCTGCGACGCTCTGCGCGAGTTTATCAATCACGAGATTGAGCTTCTGGACAACAAGGCTGCGGCTGCTGCCAAGCGCGCTCAGGCCAAGCGTGATGAGGGCGATGCTCTCCGTGCCCGCATTCTCGACGTCATGTCCACTGAGGACTTCATGACCATCAGTGAGATCGTTAAGGCCGTCGGTGACGAGGACGTTTCCGCTCAGATGGTGACTGCTCGTCTGTCCCAGTGCGTGAAGGCCGGCCTGGCTGAGAAGGACAGCGTGTCCGTTGAGGTTGCTGGCAAGAGCAAGAAGCTCTCTGGCTACCGCAAGCTGGCTTAATCGAATATCTCTGATTAGAAAGCTCGGTCAAATGACCGAGCTTTCTTTTTAAGCAAAAGAAGAAGAAATTAGGCCCGCCTGGGAAGTCCACGATCGAGCATACAATATAAACAATCATAAAAAGAACAATAGGAAACATAATTTACAATCCTTTCTTTTAGTTTCTATATTTATTATAACAAAATTAAATGAAACTGTCAATCTAATTGGCAATTTCTTAACTTGACAATCGGTCGCTATTATAGTATAATAAATATAGAAAGGTTATAAGGAGTAATAAACAATGATTTTTAGTGTTAATTATCACTCAAAATATAAAAAAGATGCTGGAGAAATCCGGTGTCCGATCAATCAACTTGGCTCACTCTTTGAGTTTATCAAGAGTAATCCAAACAAACGATACAATATCGTCGCAAAAGATCTCGGTCCCATCCTTGAAAAAGAAGAACAGTAGATCGAATTAGTCAAAGCAGTAACAGAAAATTATACTGTTGAGTGTAGAACTATTCCTCAACTTACCTCTCTACTTTATCGTGGATTTAACGCCCATCTAACCTTCCCCGCGACAGACTGGGAAACATTCTCAGAATTACAGGAACTTGGCGTGACTGATATCTATATCGACGGCCCTCTATGCTTCCAGATGGGCAAAATCGCTTTGGGAAAGAAAGATACAAAGATTCGTGTATCTCCTACGCTTTCTCCTAATAGCACTCTAACAAGAGGAGAACCTAACGACTTCTTTATCCGTCCGGAAGATCTATCTCTTTATACTGCAATAGATATAATTGATTTTAATGAACCTGAGCAGGATAAAGAAGATGCTCTTTTCTCTATTTACAACAGAGGAACATTTAATTATAGCTTAAAAGATTTAATCGTCAATCTCCCATATGACGTTAATAATCTTTTAATCAAGGAAGATTTCGCACAACACCGTTTGAATTGCGGACAGCGGTGTAAGGAGCCCGGTAGATCTTGCCATCTATGCTCTAATTACTTCACTGTGATTGAAGATTCACTCAAGCTAATCAAAAAATCTGATTGATTTTCTTTCTTAATTATAATATAATATTATTATAAGATAAAAGAAAAGGAGTGTTTCTATGGCTAAATGGTCAGAGATTCTTCCGTAGGAAACTCTTTGCTTGGCAACTGAGCTTGAGGCTCATGCTCAAGAAGAACGAGATAACGGAAAAGTTTTATATCCTCCGCAGGAGCAAATCTTTAGAGCGTTACAGCTAACGAAGCCGGAAGATGTGCGGGTTTGCCTTGTTGGGCAAGACCCATATCACACTCCAGGCCAGGCTAATGGATTAGCTTTCTCGATCGCTCCCGGCAATCCTCTCCAACCTTCATTGGTAAATATCTTCAAAGAGTTGGAGGAAGATGTCGGCATCAAGAGGCCAGAAAGTGGAGATTTAACGAGATGGGCTGAGAATGGAGTTCTGCTTCTCAACACATCTTTAACAGTTTACGAACATCAGGCTAATAGTTGCGTGCGGTGGGGCTGGGATAAGTTCACCAAATCCGTGCTTCAGGCCGCAACACAATTGCCTCAGCCGGTAGTTTTCTTGCTGTGGGGTTCTAATGCACAGGATTTACTAAAGGATTTAATTTCCTGCGCCGCCATCTATGAGGATGGCAAACATATTGTCCGCGAAAATTTAATTAAGAAAGCCTATGTACTTTCTTCCCACCCCAGCCCATTCAGTGCCACAAGGCCTTGTCGTGGGACGCCAGCTTTCCGAGGAAGTAAACCGTTTTCAACGACAAATCAATTACTTGTGGACATGGGAGGGACACCGATTGACTGGAGCCTTTAATCAAATTAAGGAAGATGTTGAGTCCATTATCGTGCATTCCCAGGATTTTCCATTCGACGTGGATGCATCAGGTATGATGGAACAGTGGGAAAAAGCAAAAGCCCCATTCATCAAAATGTTTGGTGGAAAAACTTTCATTCGCAGTAAGGAGCCAATCAAGGTAACTCTCTCTACAGAGCAGCGTTCCCGCAGGTTCAATGAGTTCATTTCTACTCTTGATGAAAACGGTGTGTTGAATGAGGATTTTGAGACCTTTCTGCGAGTGAATACAGATGGATTCTTCGAGAACAAAGTGGTTCTGCCATATCCGACATATCACATCCCGCAAGGAGCTAAGATACTTAAGTCTTTCAAGAAGTTTCTTCCTAATCAAGAGGTAACGCGATGGGCACAGGATACAGCATCTCGATATATCCAAGAGAACAAGATTGAGGGATATTTATACCTCTCTGTTGATCCGCGAGATTTCTTAACTCTTTCGGAGAATGATTCTAATTGGTGGTCATGTCAATCTCTTGATGGAGATTATCGAAGTGGAGATTTAAGCTATATGGTAGATGAAACTACTATGGTAGCTTATCTCGCGGGAAGTGAGCCAAAGCATTTCAAATGTTTACCTAAAGATAAATGTTGGTTTGATAAAAAGTGGCGTATGCTTATCCATACCAATCGAGCTAGATGCATCTATTATAATAGACAGTATCCATATGATTCTATCGACCTGTTAAGAGAGGCACATCGGATGGTTACTAATTTGCTTCCTGCCGATTTTACAGAGCCGAGAGATTATGGCTTTAAGGTTGCGATGGGCGGCTTCGGAAAAAGAATGATGACATATAACCAGATCAATGCGGGAGGCCGCACTTATGATATGCGAGATATTGTAGATACAAGTGATTATCTCGGATATTGTGACTTAGTTTCATCGAGTGTTTATTCTCCTATTGTTGCGGTTAATGTTGATGCACAAGAGACATACTTAGATAAATACACCTGCGATAATAACAAAGAGGGAGAAGACAGCTTCTTCAAGTGGTTGTATGGAATTAAAGTTGGTGGCAAGGTAATCTGTCCAGTTTGCGGGGAGGAGTATCTTTCCCGTGATGACAAGCTACTATGCGATAATTGCATAGCGGAAAAAGACGCGGATGTAGATTATTTCTTGACTTGTCATAGTTGTTATCGTAGAATATATGATGAAGATGAAGTTTTCTTCGATGGAACACTACCATATTGCGGTTGTTGTTATGACGCTATGATGCGTGAATTTATTACTTTTGAAGACGAGGAAGAGGAGATTTAACAATGGCACAGAGACGAGGAGATTTGGCAAAGCAGTCTGCTATTGCTACTATTCAAGAGGCTTTTGGTGAAGGTTTTGTGGGTCTGATTGACAAGAAGCTCTATGTGAATGTGAAAGATGGCCCTAATGGTGAGGTCGTCCAGCTTTCTATTGCTCTTACAATGCCCAAGACCCCAGTTAATGCATCTGCGGTTCCCGTTGCCGCACCTGTAGGAGATGGTAATGCTGCGGCATGGGAGAGTGTTCCAGCAACTCCAACTGAGTTGAGCCAGGAAGATAAAGCGAAGGTTGCTGACCTTTGTGCCCGTTTGGGTATCTAAGGTAAAAATTTTTGGGCGGGGTAATTAAAATAATTACCCCTCCTTTTCATTATCAGTACCAAACACTTTTAGGGAGAGTGATTTTTATGCGGAAATCGCGTTCGACTGCCTATAATCGTGACGTCTCAAGGAGAAAAGCTCTTCGTAAGCGTCGTATTGCTAGAGAAGTTTACTATGATGGAGATATACACCCCTATTATAGCAATCTTCATCAGTATAGCAAGAATAAAATCCATTGTAGTTGTCCTATGTGTTCGGCCAAGACACGCAATAAAGGTAAGCGCAGGAATCTACATGGAAACTACTCTCCCAGCCTCAATTATCGTATTAGTGAACTCCGCAGACAGCGGAGTATGGATGCCGATGAGTGGGATTATTTCTTTACTTGATATATAATAAAAAATATTATATAATATATATAGAAAGTGAGAGGAAAAGTAATTCTTCTCTCTATGCGCCAGTAACTCAGTCGGTAGAGTATCTGCCTTTTAAGCAGAGAGTCGTGGGTTCAAGTCCCGCCTGGCGCACCATTATGCAGGATTAGTGTTAGCGGTTAGCACGTCAGTCTTCGTTTCATTAGTTTAAGAAAAATTTTGGGTGCATTTCATTAAAGAGTCGGTTCAAAATTGTAAATATAGTAGAGGAGATGAAAGACTTGTCTATTGGTATTTATAAAATTGAAAATCTGACTGATGGTAAAGTATATGTAGGTTAGAGCCTCCATATCGAAAAGCGTTTTACAGAACATTGTCGTAGTAATTCGCTAATTGGATAGGCAATTCAACGAGAAGGAAAAGATAATTTTGCTTTTTCCATTATTGAAGAATGCCCAGAGTATCTTTTAGATACAAGAGAAAAATTCTATATTCAAAAGTATAATTCAATTACTCCCAATGGGTATAATATTACATCTGGCGGTAGTTCATAGAACCAAGTTTTTAAGAGATATACACCAGAAATCTTGAATAGCATTATTCAAGATATTAAAAAATCTGAGCTATCTTTTTCACAAATTAGTGAGAAATACAGTTTAGACTTAAGTATGGTTTATTATCTCAATCGTGGTGATTATCATACTATTGAAGGTGAATAGTATCCATTACGCAAGGTAAAGGATGTAACAAAATAGCATTATTATTGCGTTGACTGCGGAAAAGAAATTTCCAAGGGAGCGATTAGATGTTCTGTCTGTGACCATATTAGACAACAAAAGTGTGAAAGACCGAGTAGAGAAGTCTTAAAAGATATGATTAGGGCAGAAACTTTTGTGAGTATAGGAAAAAATTTTTCTGTTTCTGATAACACCATTAAAAAATGGTGTAAAGCCTACGATTTACCTTATCGCAAATCTGATATTAAAAAATATTCTGATGAAATGTGGTCAAAGATATAAGTTCAAATCTTATATGAGACACCACAAACTGAAGGGGTCGGTTCGAATCCGATATCTTGCTCCAAATGCCAATCAACAATAGCGCAATCCTTTTATGACCTAGGCATAAAGGTGAGGCATAGCGCTGATAGCGAAAGTTGACTAAGCTATCCTTTACTGTACGCTCCTACCGGGGATAGGAGTGGTACATTGGCCGTTTGTATAGCTCCGGCATTAAAGATAGAGCGCCCCTCGAAAAGGCTGTTTCGAGGGTTAATACAGGGTGGTCAGTTAATTGGCAAACCAACGGTCTCCAAAATCGTGACTCTAGGTTCGAGTCCTAGTCGCCCTGCCAGCTTCAAACCTTATTTGAAAAATCATAATTATTATGATATAATAATTATAGAAAGTTAAGGAAAGGAAGTAAATGATATGTTCTTTGAGAAACCTACTCAAGTTAAGTTCTGGGACCCAGATGGCGGCGAGCATTGGATCGGTGGCATTGGCTACCGAGACGAAATTATCTGCGGCTGTTGCGGAAGTATCTTTGAAGTTAGTGAACTTCTGGAAGATAATCCCAATGGCATTGTCCAGCTTCCTTGGATAGACATTAGCGAAGAAATCCGTGGTGACGAATGAAATTCTACATTTCCTATTTCTATGGCGTGAGGTTTATGAAGCCTAATACCGTAGCTCTTTCTACCGCAATGTGGGACCCCAAGTGGTTTCATCAGTCAAAGGGGCAGGACTTCTGCTTTTTTGATGCAAGAGGAGTTCTCAATGGTTTGCGGGCTGAGCCTTTCGTACCCAAAGACCATCAAGAGGGAGAAGGTTACTGCGGGAATTGCGACCATGACAACTCTAAATGTCGCTTTATGCAGCGTTACAGAGAGCAGTTAAATGCTCTTGATTTCGACGATATGATGCGGCGTTTTAAGAGTATTGCGCAACGAGTCGTGACCAATGGAGAAGAGCCTGAGATTGTACTCCTTGTCCATGAAGCTCCGACCAATCCTTGTTCTGAAAGATGGGCACTATTTGATTGGTTTAGAGAGCATGGAATTGAAGTAAGTGAGTATCCGATCCCGGTTAAGAAATCGAAGAAGAAATTTGATTTCTAATAAAAATTATTATATAATATATACAGAAAGTTAAGGAGGTTGTTTATGAAGCAGTTTATGGTTGCTTTCGTCAGTATGTTTGATAATGAAATGATGATGCAGAAAGTGGAGGCTGAAGATTCTGCTGCTGCGCTCAAGAAGTATCTGACTGAGCAGAGAGGCTATGACTTATCTAACAACCCCAGTCCCACTGTAGTCGAAATGCAGACTATCGCTTTCGATGGCGATGACATTGTTGGTGTTTGCGAAATCTAAGCATATTGCCCTGTAGCCCAGTTGGTTAGAGCGCCTGACTGTTAATCAGGATGTCGTGAGTTCGAGTCTCACCGGGGCAGCCAAAGTCGATGTTTGAAGGAGTCGTCGCGACTTTAACCCTAAACCTTCAGCGTGTCTCTCAACGCTATACGAGAGTGGATTGAGATCCCGGGCGGCTACCGCGTTGAAGAAGAGAGTCGAATTTGGTGGTTTTGGAAAACAGAAACCTCATATGCCGAACATACTTTCATGCGTCGGGGAAGATGAAGAGAAAGCGCAGGGATGCGTCTGTGGTTAACAACGCAAGATTTGCGGGGGTGGCGGAATCGGCAGACGCAGCGGACTTAAAATCCGCTGGCCGTGAGGTCGTGAGGGTTCGAGTCCCTTCCCCCGCACCAATGAGGCGTTAACATGGATTTTGATTGGTAAACTACCACCGGCATCCAATGCGCGGCAATGCCAAGCAGCGAAGATATGTGGCTTAGTGGAAAACGCCTGTCTAAATATAAAGAAGCAAAGTAACCAATCGTGAATATGCGGCTATGTTGGAATCGGTAGACAAGCAAGCTTGAGGTGCTTGTGATCGAAAGGTCGTGTGAGTTCAAATCTCACTAGCCGCACCAAAAGAGTTTAGCTTACTCTTAGTCAAGACAAGCTGGTGTCAACCGCTTACCTTACGATGGTTGCCGATTGTGCGTGCAAGTTAAGGAACGCTCCCTGTGGCCCGCAGGCGAATGGGTAGTCTTTCGTTGGATTTATTCTTCTATAAAATAAATCCAATCGGCAGTTCTTGCCGTTAGGAGAGTGACTCTCTCCAAGAACTATGGCGTATTAGTTCAGAAGAGTAGAACGCTGGCCTGTCTTGGAAGTTCATAGAGAATATCTTTAGAGAAAGGATTGATAGCATTGGAGAATCTTAATCCATCTCAAATCGGAGATATTACAGAACTAAAATGTTAGGCTTATTTGATTGAGCACGGTTGGAATGTTCTTACTCCAATCGGAAATCATCAAAAGTATGACTTGGTAATCGAAAGAAATAATAAGTTCTACCGTATTCAAGTGAAACACGCGATGCCAGTAGAAGAAACTGGCTTCCTTGTCCGCACTAAATATGAAATGCGTGATAATGGAAAAGTCAAAAAAACGACTTATTCTGCTGAAGATGTGGATTATTTTATGACAGAGTTCAACAATAAGTTTTATATGTTCCCTGTATTCGGAACTATTGAAACAAGGTTTTGGACTGTTGGCACAAGATTGAGCACACAGAAGCAGGCTAAAGATTTTAGAGCTGAAGATATTCTATCTACGCTATGATTGCTAAGGCACGCCAGAGGTCACGGGTTCAAGTCCCGTATACGTCGCCAGTAAGAATTATTTGAAAATCTATAATTATTATGATATAATAATTATAGAAAGACACAGCACAGCAATTTCTTTTAATGGATAATTATTTTTCTCTCCACGAAAATGATAACTGGTTCGAGTCCAGTGCAAAAAATCTGTGTCTTGCCGTGATACTCCGGCTTGGAGTAACGGTTAGCCCATCTGACTCTAAATCAGAAAGACTCGGTTCGATTCCGAGAGCCGGTGCCAGACATTTTTCGAGCGTTGTCGTTAACTAGAACTCGACCTCAGTGGTAAATGTACGAGGTATTAATAAGTGATGGTACTCTCCACTCTTCACTTTTCTCTATATACTCTATGGGGCCTTAGCTCATCTGGGAGAGCGCCTGCCTTGCAAGCAGGAGGTAGCGGGTTCGAGTCCCGCAGGTTCCACCAAAGAGAAGTTTTCAATTGGTTCTTCTCGGTTAATATACAATAACTCACTTGTGAGGGGTTATTACTGATTAGATTAGTTAAAAACCGATTTAGGTTTGGTTTGGATTTCCCTTTTCTTTCCCCCTTATACAACGAAATGAAAACGGAATGGTGCGTGACGCCGCGCTCCCTCAATAGCTTCGTAAGAAGAAGTGCGAGTTATGGTCTGCTCGACGAATTGGCTAAGTCGCCACCCTCTCAAGGTGGAGGTTATGGGTTCGACTCCCATGCAGATCACCATTCGGTCCCATCGACAAGCGGCCTAAGTCACCAGCCTTTCACGCTGGAGTCGCCGGTTCGAATCCGGCTGGGATCACCATTAACAATAGGAAAACATAGATGAAAAGGAGAAGATATTATGAAACAGGTTCACGGTACTTTCAATTCTTTTGCAACTCTGGGCGCGGCAATGGGTCTGAAGACTCCCAAGACCAAGGAGAAGGAGCGCAAGTGTCCGGATTGCGGCGGTGTGATGGAGCACGTCGCTGGCTCCAATGTTTTCGTCTGCCCTTTCAGCAAACTGGAAGAGCGTGAGCTGAAGGGTAAGCCTGTGCAGGTGTTCAGTAAGTGCGGTAAGTTCGTTATCGCTGATTAACATATTGACCTGAGCAAGTCGGTAAACTGCTCTTTATACCGCGGTAGCTCAGTTGGTAGAGCGGCAGGTTGAAGCCCTGCGCGTCGTTGGTTCAAGTCCAGCCCGCGGTGCCATTGCGGTGGTGGAGCAACGGTAGCTCACTAGCCTCATAAGCTAGAGACGACGTTCGAATCGTCCGACCGCAACCATATAAAGACGCATACTGCAATTTTTTTTCTATTGAAAAATATTTTAGCTCATTGGTAGAGCATCAAACTTGTTAATTTGACTGTAGCGGGTTCAAATCCCGCAAATAATTTTCTCTGCGTCTTGTAAAATTAAATAAGGAGGTTGTCTTATGTATCAAGATATTGATGACATGATTTTCGACGATGTTGAAACCACAGTTAGTGAGCGATAACCCTCACTTTTTGATGGAAAGCTGCTTGGTTTATAACCAACGGGTCACAAGCCCCTAAAGCTGAGTGCATCGAAGGCGTTTACAGCGAATATTTTATTTATTATTTTAATGCAGATGATAAAATAAAGCGCCTTGTTTATTTGGAGAGGTGGCAGAGCTGGTCGAATGCGGCAGATTGCTAATCTGTTGACCGCGGTAACGTGGTCCGGAGGTTCGAATCCTCTCCTCTCCGCCAAGGAAGTGACGAGTAAATTCCGCAGATTAAAGGAAGAGCCTTTAGGATGTGATTGTGCCTGCACAATTGATCTATTAGCGGTACGGATGCCAAAGTACACGGTGCGGAAGCCGCCAGGAAATAGCTGATGTGAAAAGCATCTGGTCTTGCTGACGTGACAAAAAACTCTGAACGGAATTGCAAGACTCCGTGCCTGCGGGTGTAAAGTCAGAAAAGTAGGGGTTCGCAGTTTGAAATCTGCGGGAGTAGCTATCGGTGAATCCCCACCTCCACCGTCCCATAAAATTCAATATGCTGGTGTAGCTCAGTAGGTAGAGCAGCTGATTTGTAATCAGCAGGTCGGGGGTTCGAATCCGTCCACCAGCTCCATATGTCCCTTTAGCTTAGTTGGACAAAGCGTGTGACTACGAATCACAAGATCGGGAGTTCGAGTCTCTCAAGGGATACCATGTGGCTGTAGCTCAGTTGGTAGAGCGCTTGATTGTGGCTCAAGTCGTCGTGGATTCGAGTTCCACCAGTCACCCCATAAGACCCAAACAGCGATTTTTCAATCATATGTTTTTGGTACATACAAGATGAAAGGGGTCTAGAATGAATAAGAAAATCTACAAACAAGCGATGAAGAAATCGGGAGATGAACTTCAAGCGTATCTCCTTTTCAAGCGTCGAGGCTCTTCTGTGCGGACTAAGAAGGGCAAAGGTTCCTATTCCCGCAAACAAAAGCATAAAGATAAGGAGTGTTAAGTATGTCTCGGTCGTATCGAAAGCACCCAGTCTGGAAAGACCACAATCGTGGAATGAAAGCTGTTGCCAATCGGAAAGTGCGGCGTGCGCTTAATCGAAACTACGACCTTGAATTGAAGCACTCTAAATATAAGCGGTATTTCTGCTCATGGGATATTTGTGACTATTGTTCTCGTATTCCTGAGAGCTTTGAGCAGTATTATCAATACGAAATCCGCAGATGGCATGAACGTCAAATGTATTGGTGGCACAGAAGCGAAGAATATCCAACTCGCAAAGAAATCTATAAGGATTGGCTTCGTTATCGAAATAAATAAGCGCCATTAGCTCAGTTGGACAGAGCATCAGTCTTCTAAACTGAGGGTCATTGGTTCGAGTCCAATATGGCGTACCAATATGGGGGTATAAAGGTTTCGACGGGGCATTGAGAAGTTAGAACACACGGGTAGGTGACCACCTTACGGCGCAACAAATAATTAACTGACAACGATTATTTCGATTCTCATATGGCAGCTTGAACTTTTGCTCGCTGACCATTAACTGTATACCTCTGGTTTCTTTGTTTTCCTTCTAAAAACAAAGTGGTGGATGCGTTGTACTGACCGGTACGGCCCTATAGTTCAGTTAGTTTGTTCTTGACTTGTGGCTCTATTCAAAAGCCATAAATAAGAACTATCGTGTAAGAATGTTCTGATTATGTAGGTGTTTCGGACACGGGTTCGACTCCCGTTACCTCCACCAATTGCCCGCTTAGCTCAGCTGGCTAGAGCAACCGACTCTTAATCGGTGGGTCCAGAGTTCGAATCTCTGAGTGGGCACCAATATGCGGGGATGGCCGAGTGGTTGATGGCACCAGTCTAGAAAACTGGAGGCCCAGCAATGGGTCCGGGAGTTCAAATCTCTCTCCCCGCGCCAATATAGTTCGGTAGCTCAGTTGGTTAGAGCATTCGATTGATAATCGAGAGGTCGTGAGTTCAAGTCTCACCCGGACTACCATTTGGAGATATTTCTTTAATTTAATTACTTTCTTCTTTAGAATCATTGAGGAAGGTGATAAAATGAAGATTTATAATCCAACTAATTACTCCTATATCACAGTCGTAGAAATTCCAAAAGCTGAAATTGCGAAGTTTGACATGGCACTATGTCAACAGCCTCGCTAGACGTTGAAGGCTTACTACGATAGCTGTGATGTTAAGCCAGCGATTATTTCCAATGGTGGTTTCTTCAATATGAGCGATGGTTCAACTGTCTTTAATTATTCCGATGAAGGCAAAATCATCAGCTCTAATTCTTCCTATAAAGAAGGATTTGGAACTATCAATGGAGAATTAAAGTATGGCGTGATTGGTCAAGAGAAGTTTGAGGACTTCGTCAGTGCTTATCCAGTCTTAATTAAGGCGGGCGCCGCAGTTCCTATTACTATTGCTTCCGAGATTAACTACAAGGCTAGAAGAACTATTCTGGCTTATAATAAAGAGAATATCTTTATTGTAGCTATCGAATCTCCAGGCATGAACTTCTCGTAGATGCAATCTTTCTTGCGGACTCTCAAGGTTGATTACGCTATTAACCTTGATGGAGGAGGAAGTACCAAGATGTTACACAATGGTAAGTGTATCACTAAGGCTCTTACTAATCGCCCTGTTGATAATGTAATGGCAGTCTATTTAAGACCAAAAACCATTTATCGTGTTCAGCTTGGCGCGTTTAGCAAGAAAGCTAACGCTGATGTATTCTTGGCTAAAATTAAAGCTCTTCCAGATACGATCAATGCGGGATATAAAAATGCCTATGTCCGCAAGGTTGGAAATTACTGGAAGGTTCAAGTCGGTGCTTTCTCTGTAAAAGCTAATGCCGCAAGAGTGGTTAACGACTTGAAGAGCAAGGGCTATAATGCCTTCATTACAACAACTTGATTTTCTAAAAATATTTTGATATAATATTTATAGAAAATAAGGAAAGACGCTTACTGCAACCCAACTATTGTAATAGTCAAAAGGTTAAGACATTTCTCTGTAAAAGAAATATTTTGGGTTCGATTCCCAATTACACAAAAAGCGTCTTGTATATCCGGGTGTAGCGCAGTTGGTAGCGCGCTTGATTTGGGTTCAAGAGGCCCAGAGTTCGAATCTCTGCACTCGGACCAGCCTCAGTAATGAGGTCTATGTATCACTCCTTTCCTATGTTATATAAAGACCTATACAGCAAATTGTTTTCTTCTTTTTCTATCAAGAATTTACAATTACTAATAATAGCGATCCAATCGCTGCCAGGCGTTGACGTAGTTCTTTAGGACGGAAACAGGCGGGAATTACAGAGCCATTAGTCTAAGTTTTCGTAGGTCTTGAAAAATTATAATATTTTTGTTATAATGTATATAGAAAGTTAAGAAAGGAAGTAAGTGCTATGAAGAAAATTGATATGGGTTGCTACTACTTTTCCGACAAAGGTCTGGTTCGTACAGTCGCTAGAGCAACCGATGTGGAAACGAGTAAGTCAATGATTATGTTCGTCAACATCGAGTCTGGTGGATGTGCAAGTCAGCCTCTTTTACTTTCTGAGGAGAAGTTTGCGGCGACTTACATCAAGTAAGTCGTATATGTGGGGTTAGCTCAGCTGGTAGAGCGCATGGTTTACACCCATGAGGTCGTGGGTTCGAGCCCCTCACTCCACACCAAAGGGTTCCGGTATCCAAGGTGACACCTTGGTTAAATCCTCCCAGATAGCCGGCGGCTGAAATGTCGATAGTTAGGGGTCTGGAATTTTACATAAATGGCGACTTGCCGCCTGCTTTATGGTTCGTCAGACTTAAATAAGGAAACGCAAGACTTTACCTAATAAACTACATAAAGACGCTATCCAGCGATTTTTTCTAAAAGTCTTGGATATTATATTTAACAAAAGGATTTGTGAAGAATCTTTATACCGCCGTTGGCTAGTTTTTCTGGGATAAGAGAGAGTTAATCGACAGAAGAGCGAATATAAATTGATTAAAACTCTTTAGCGTCTTGTCTAATTTAGCGGTGTTGCGAAGCGGTTAACGCGCATGGCTTTGACCCATGTATTCGAAGGTTCGAACCCTTCCACCGCTGCCACGTAGGAGGAAATATGTATATTTGTCCAACCTGTAAGAGAGGATTCGAGAGTGAAGACTCTATCAGAAAGCATTTTTTGAATTGTTGGAAGGAGCAACATCCTTACCATCAATCCACTCCTGCCCCGCACACTGAAGATATTGTTACCAGAGAAGCTGATGACAATGTGCTTAGCCTTTTCGAGAATATGAGGAAACCAAAATGATTGAAAATGTCTTGATTAAAACACATCTGATTGTTACAGATGTTCACGAAGAATATTCAATCAAGTGGTGCGGGAAAATCATTGATACAAACCCTGTTCTTAAAGATGGTAAACCTGTCTTTGTTGTCATTGGGCGCGATAGTCGAGTTGAGCTTAATACCATTGATATGAAGCAAATCGAGAATTGCGCGAAACGGTTAACGCGACCGAAAGGTCGTGCCGCGGTTACTACTGACCAAGCCTTTATCTATATCAAAGAAGTAGATGGGAAAGAGACTTGCATTGGTATTGTAACACATAAGCACATTAAAAAGTACGCTCCAATGTATGACCAAGTAGGTTATAGATAACGATGTAACATAAATAGTGTACTTGGTGCTGTGCCAAGAAGTGATGGTTAATCCATCCGCCGTTACCAAAATCTACCATTTACCGATTGAATCCCGCTTGTGGGAATACGCAAGCAGCCCTTAGGTGGGCGACACTCTGATTCGGCAGAGCAAGAGTAGAAAGCTGGGAGGTTGCAGTTCGAATACTGAACCCTTTAAAGAGTGGGACTTAGCGCGCGGAAGAGCCCTTTGGCGTGGAACGCACACCAGCAAGGTTGGTAGTTAACCTTTACCAAAACTACTATTTCGGGAGTTAGCTCAATTGGTAGAGCGCGTGAATAATCAAGGTCTAGTAAATAGACCACGACAGCAACCACTATGATTTTCTTGGGGACACGATGTTGTAGGTTCAAATCCTGCACTCCCGACCATCTTTTCTAAAGGAGTGAATTTTATGTCACAGTATTTACATTTCTTTGCACGTCACGATAAAGAACTTGTGCCTATCGCAGATTACTCTCGTAGCACTCAGGTATATGGTGAAGTAAATGCTCCTTACGAGAAGATTCGAGCGATTGATGAAACGGAATTAAGAGCAATAGCAGAGAGACTGCGGGCTGGCAAAATTTTTGCCAAAACGCAGATTGAAGCCGCTAACCGCAGACTGGAACTTATTTCCAATGCAAACAATCCGCTCGAAGAGAAGTTGGATGCCATCGACTTTGGTTTGGAAGTCATTGAAGAGTATGAAGATGACATTCAGACTCTTGATAGATACGCAGTAGAGCTTGATTTTATCGCTAATATGGCTTGCGATAATGATATTTTCGTTGGTTTTGAAATCAGTGATCCGACTGCGAAAGATATTGTAAATTACTAAAACACCTGCGGGTATGCTGGAATTGGCAGACAGGACGGATTTAGGTTCCGTTGTCGCAAGGCGTTGGGGTTCAAATCCCCATACCCGCACCATATAAAGACGCACACAGCAATCACACATATTGTGTATTATCGGTTCGAGTCCGATTCCATCCGCCAACAGGATAGATAGCTTAATGGGTTAAGCAACAAGAAAATGCGTCTTGTTTTATGCCGGCTTCGTATAATCCGATCTGTCGGGCAAAAGGAGTCAAACGATTTGCCATCTTTTTCATATATAACGAAGGAGATGGACAAAATGACAATGACTAAAATTTGCTCTAAATGCAAGGAAGAAAAACCATTAAGCGAATATCATAAGAATGGTTTTGATAGACAGGGAAATCAAAAATATCGAGGCTATTGTAAAGAGTGTGCTAGAAAAATAGAAGCCGCTCGATATTAGGCTAAAAAAAATTTTGTGAATAGTTAGAAAAAGTGTTGTGCGAAATGTGGAGATACAAGGGAGTATGTTCTTGATTATCATCACAAAGACCCTTTAGAAAAAGAGTTCACAATAGGACGTGCGAGTACACGTTCTCAAGAATCTCTCCAAGAAGAAATAGATAAATGTGTTATCTTATGTGCTAACTGTCACAGAGAATTTCATCATCTTAATAAACTAAAGAACCTATCTTTAGAAGAATATTTGCTGATTTAATCAGCAATATGCCGGATTGGTGTAGCGGTCTGCACGTCAGGTTCTGACCCTGAAGGTCTTCGATCAACACGAAGATCCGGTGCCAAGGCAATTCCAGAAGCCCTTTCGAGAAACCTTACTCGATAAAACAAGGAGATGGAGGAGTTTACGGTTGCTTCTACCTAACCGTATAAATGGGTCAGTGAGCGGAATTGGTAACGCAGCGGACTGTAAATCCGTGGCTTTCGAGCATTGTTGGTTCAAGTCCAACCTGGCCCACCAATGGAGACCTTCGTGGCTCGTGCGGTAACGGGGAGAAGCGCACCATCTAGAATCAGATGCTTCAATAAATATACTTCTTTCCACCATATGGGCCTTTAGCTCAGTTGGTTAGAGCATCCGGCTCATAACCGGACGGTCCCGGGTTCGAATCCCCGAAGGCCCACCATATGCGGGGCTAGGCTAAAGGTAGACCATCAGCGTTAAAAGGCTGAAAAAGCGGTTCGAATCCGCAGCTCCGCGCCAAGTATCACTAGGAAAGGAAGTTCGTTTGAGTGAATATCGTAAATGCAGGCGCTCGTTATCAGGTCTATGGCGAAGATGTAAAGACCTATAGAGAGCTACCTATTGCTACTTATTCTGTTGGTTTCCACCCACAGATGGGCTTTTGGCTCACTAAGCACAATGACCTCGCTATTAACGAGGATACAATCTACGGCAATCATGCTCGCCGTGCCGGAAAAATTCTGAAGTCTTTCGCCGCAAGCGAGAGAAACTTCGGTGTTATTCTCTCCGGTAAGAAAGGTATTGGCAAATCTCTGCTTGCCCGCATGATTGCGGAAGAGTCTATTAAAGCCGGTATGCCAGTCATTATTGTTGATACCGCCATTCCCGGCATCAGCAATTTCCTTGCCTCCATTCAGCAAGAGGTAACGATTATCTTTGACGAATTTGAAAAGACTTTCTCCAAGAATGAGGACGGTGATCCGCAGGTTGAGATGCTTAGTCTTTTCGACGGTATGGATAATGGTAAGAAGCTGTTTATTATTACCTGTAACGACCCTCGTGAGTTAAATGAATTTCTCGTAAATCGTCCCGGTCGTTTCCACTACCATTTTGAGATTAACTGCCCCACTCCCGATGAAGTTCGTGCTTATATGGTTGATAAACTCGGCACTGGCTGGGATGAGGACATTGAGAAGGTAGTTAAGCTATCCCAGATGGCTGACATTACTTTTGATTGTCTGCGGGCAATCGCTTTTGACCTCAAGCAGGGCTATCCTCTGGAAGAGACTCTCATGGATCTGAATATCAACTATGAGCGCGATGTTGCTTTTGATGTTACAGTTCGTCTTTCTAATGGTTGGACGAATACTGCTTACTCCAAGAGTATTGACCTTTACTCTAAAGGTAAAGAGCAGATTAGCTTCTATGAGAATAAGATGCGTTATTGGATTACCTTCTCTCCTGCTGACATTGTTTCTCACGATGGTGTCCTTGAAATTGATCCCAGTAAGATTTCCATTTCTCTTCCTTGGGATGCTTTCGAGGATGATATGAAGGAAGAGGACGCTCAGATTGCTCGTCGTCAGTGGCTTAAGAACACACAGATTTTGTCCTGTACCTTCGCTAAGGTAAATACACCGCTACTCAGCAAGTTCAGCGATGTTTAATAAAAGCCCTCTTTGAGGGCTTTACGCCAGCTAGGTCAAATGGTTAAGACACCGCCTTCGTACGGCGAGCGGACTGAGTTCGACTCTCAGAGCTGGCACCATTTCATCGTTGCAGCGATGTTGATCATATATATATATGAGAAAACCGAGAGAAGCCTGGTGTCTGCAAATACCTTGCTGAAACCCCTGTCATTTTGACAGGGGTTTCTTTTTGCATATAGGCAAGACTGGACCGCGCTCGGTGCAAACGCAAAGTGGCTTTAGAATTTTTGAGGCCAAATATGGCAAATGGGACTTCAATACTTTTTATATCTATGTGAGAGGAGGGATTTGTGAACAATGGCTGAATTAGAATTTTTCAAGGGTTCCTATGAAAATCTAAAAAATGTGCCTATTAAGGAAGGTCAAGTGCTTTTTACTACCGGTGACAAGAAGCGTATCTTATTAGATATTGATGATAACACCAGAGCGGAAATCAGTTCGTCTCTTGATGTAATTAAAATTCTTGGCGAAGCCGGAACAAAAGTAGAAGCAGACGGCGTTTCTTATGATTCCATTGAGGATGCTTTAGAGAACGCACCTGCGGGAAGCACTATTAAATTAGATAGTAATTATAGCGAGCCAATTACTCTAATGGCTGGTAAAGAAATCGTTCTTGATTTGAATAACAACGATATTAAGAATGACGAAGCTACGCCGATCGCCATCGCCGCAAATGCCGCTTTAACGATTAAAGGTAAAGGCACCATCGAGTGCAATAAGCACGGAAAAGCGCCATTGGCAAACAACGGCGGAATCCTTGTTCTCGATGATGGTTGTGTTATTCGTTCTATTGATGAGAAGGGTAATGGTTATTATACCTTGTTCAATCATGGTATGACTACTATTAACGGCGGTATTATTAGTTGCCCCGGTAACTATTCCAGTTTAATTGAGAATGGTTATTACGACTATAACTCTACCGATCCAAACAAAGGTCATGTCGAAGGAGTAAACGCGGCCGAGCCTACCTTAGTGATTAATGGTGGCACAATTATCAACGATTATACGACAATTAAGACTGATGATGGAGCCGTCACTGTCGTAAATGACGGAAATATCCAAGGTTATGCCCACCACGTTGGTAAGAAATTGACCATCACTGGTGGAGTTTTCTCAACTAGTAATGGCGACGAAAACCTCAAAGTTGTCAAACTTAATGACGGCTTAAACGTGGCGGACTGCTACATCTCTGGTGGTACTTTTGAAACCTCTGGCAACAGCAATATCACTACTCAGGGTGATCCTAAGATTGAAATTACTGGTGGTAAGTTCAATAGACAAGTACCTGCTGAATTTATCAAGACTGGTTATAAACAGACCTTGGTAGATGGTTATTATACTGTAAGTAAGGAGGAATAATAAATGGGCTTTAATGTCGTTTATGCTGATAAAGATAAAATTGAAAGCAGTATTGCCCAGGGCGTTATTCCAAAGGAAAGTTTAATTCTCTCTCAAGGAGAAGGACAATCCGAAGCTTCTTACTATGATGACCAAGGCAAACTGAGATACATCACAAAAAAGAACTCTTTTAGTTCTATGGTTGAAGCTAATCTATGGGTAAGTAAATATAACTATAAAGGTGAGCTTATTTCCGTGAATACTAGTAACGGATGGGCTCCTTGTGTTGTAGATGAAAACAACAAGATTGTTCCATTTATTAGCGAAGAAGACACTATCATTCTGGACGCTGGCGGCGCTCCTATCCCTGTATAAGGAGGATAACTTATGGCTGTAAAACGAGTTGAAGCTATCCTTAAGCTGCGTCGCGATTATGACTACAACTACGAAAAAGTAAGAGATAATTTCATTCCTAACAAGGGTGAAGTTTGCTTAGTAGATACTGAAAAGCAAGGGCTTTGCGTAGTTGTGGGCGATGGTATTTCTACTTACGGGTAGTTAAAAGACCAAGGCTATACAAATAGCCTATTTGTTATTTGTTATTTTTATAACGGTAAGTTCTATGCGGATGAAAACCATACGATAGCACTTTCCGGTATTGAAAATAAGTTTTATATTGACAAACGCAATCTAAATAATGTCTACTATTATTTGGATGGCGCGTTTAACAAAGTCGGTGTAGATATTCCTCAAGCCACAGTTGATGTAGCTGGTATTATGAAACTTTATAATAATACTGGTGTTAATGTTGATGGTACTATGACACAGAAATCTATTACCAATGAGTTAAACAAAAAAGTCGAAGCAAAAGTAGACGAAGATAATGAAACAGTTATCTTTGACTAAATTATAATGGAGGAATTTTATTATGGCTAATGCTCTTCTTTCTAAGATTAAAGTTGGCGGCGTAATTTATGATCTTAAGGATGCTGCTGCCCGCGAGAATATTGCTACTCTCCTTGGTAGCCATGCTGTTGAAGCTCTTGGCGCTGCTGCTTGGAAGGCTGTTGCTGAGAATATTTCCGGCGAGGGTCTCGTTGACGCTTCTGTCGTTAAGGCTTATGTTGATTCCCAGGTTGGTCAGATCCACAGCTTTGATGTTGTAATCGATCCTGATGGTACTGCCGCGGCTGGTCCTTCTGTAGCCGCTAGCGCAGCTACCATGTATAAGATTTACCTAGTTCCTTCCGCGGACGCTGCCGCAGGTAGCTATATTGAGTATATCACTATTCGCTCTGGCGAACAGGATGCCTATACCTACGCATGGGAAGCAATTGGTAATACTAAGGTAAGCCTTTCTGGTTATGTCCCTACCAGCACTACTATTGCTACTATTAAGCTCGACCATAACATTACTGTTGCTGAGCTCCAGACCGCTCTTGGACTCAAGGCTCTTGCTTATAAGGATAGTGCTTCTGGTACTGTCGCTGGCCAGACTATCTCTGGCGTTAAGGCTTCTGGTACTTCTACTGGTGCTCTTAAGGGCGCTCTCGGTTACACTTCTACCGATGTTTCCGCAACTGGCTCCTTCACTCCTGCTGGTACTGTAAATGGTACTGTTGTTGCTACTGGTACTGTTGCTTCTGAGGCTAGCTCCGAGGCTACTGCAGCAGCCATGACTCGTGGCGATTACACTCCTGCTGGTGATGTATCTGTCACTCCTGTAACTGGTACTGTTAAGGCTGTTAAGACTGTTGGTACTCAGGCTTCCTTCACTGAGGGTAAGTTTACTGCTGCTACTTTAACAAAGACTGATGATACTTTCGCCAAGGCTGGTATCGTTGCAGCTATGGATACAACTGATACAGAGATGCTTGTCTTCTCTGATGCTTCTACTGGTACCGCTTCTGCTATTACCGCTTTTGATGGTGGTTCTAAGGCTGCTGATACTTTCACCGCTAACGCTCTACCTACTACTGAAGACGCCACTGTCATGACTGGCGCTTCTGCCGCATTTACTGGTACTAAAGAGGAAGGCCTCAAGGTCACTGGTGTTTCTTATGATAAGGTCACCGGAGTCACTTCTACCTTTACTGGTAATGCCAAGGGCGACGCAATTGCTGCTACCTTCGCAGGCACCGCTGGTGACGTCTCTGTCGCTGGTAAGTATGATAAGGCCGATCTTGGTACCGTCGCTTTCGAGGGTGCTGCTATCGAGCTCAATGTCGGTGACATCGCAGTTGCCGCTAAGGAAGTTACTGTAGAGTAATTTAGCACTAGCGAGCTAAATGCTCGTTTATGAAAATAAAGGATGGTGAGTAAATGGCGGACATTTCCAAAATTAAACTCGGCAGTACCATTTACTCCCTTAAAGATGAAGAAGTAAGAGCCGCGGTCACTGCATTGCAAACCGCGGTTGCTTCTTCTCTAGTCTTTAAAGGTGTCGTCTCTAGTGCTGCCGGAATTACCTCTCTAACCAATTATAAACAAGGTTGGACATATAAAGCCAATAAAGCTTTCGAAATTCCACTTATTGGAACAATAGAAGCTGGTGACATGATTATTTGTGTCAGCGATTACAACTCTAGCTATAAAGCAAGTGACTGGACAGTGGTCCAGAATAACGTAGACACAATGGTAGGTGCTACATCTGCGAAAGCTGGTACACGAGGATTGGTCCCAGCTCCTGCGGCAGGGGAATCTGAGAAGTATCTTAAGGGTGATGGAACGTGGGGTTCTCCTTCTACCGATCTCTCCTGGGGAGCATTTACTGATTTGGCATAATTATAAGGGTTAAAGTTCTTTGAGCTTTAACCCTTATTTTTTTTGCTTTTTCTCAAAATATATTGTATTATATGTATATAAGATAAAAGAAGGAGCAACGACTCTCCATCAAGAGGACGATTTGAAAAATCTTAAAAAATATAATATAATATATATAGTAAATGAGAAAAGGAGTTACAAGTTATGTATCCGATTGAGAAGTACAAGTTTTATACCAATGGTTCTCGCGTGATTGCGGTTTCTACCTATGCCGGCCGCACTGTCCGAGGCGTTGCAGTCTGCCATGATGGCGACGAGTTCTCTCTGGAGAAGGGCAAGGAGCTTGCTGCTCTGCGGTGTGCAGAGAAGATCGCCCGCAAGCGCCTGAATCGCGCGGAGCGCAAGGTTGACGAGGCTTACTGGGCTCATGTCAATGCCGAGGCGTATCTCGACAAGATGTGTGATTATAAGGATGACGCCATCTATGAACTGGACGAGGTCATCACTGCCAAGAACGATCTGCTTGACAGCCTGTAAGTCGCTATCCTGAGCAAGATATAAAACTGCTCTATTTGGAGGGCTAACCCTAATTGGCAAGGGAGCGGTCCTGAAAACCGCCAGTAACCGAGAACATCGGCGTGAGAGTTCGAGTCTCTCGCCCTCCGCCATTTTTGATTTTCATAAAAATTTTTGTATAATAATTACAGAAAGGTTGTTGAAGTATGGAGCTTAAGGCTTTGCATTTAACTGAGGACGAAGTTTATGTGGTTCAGTCTGCCAAGAGTGTTTGGCTTAAGACAGAGAAAGGTTTTATGAAAACCGTCTGCGGCCCGCACACAGCAACCTATAATGTGCGAGATTGTTTTTATGGCAATCTGGAAGATAGCACTCTCTTGATGAACTGCTACGAAAAATTAGCAGATATGCCCACAGATTGTGCTATGGAAAACGATGAACTCAAGCGCGCTTTTGATATTCTCTGGGCGTTTGTCTAAATTTGCCCAAGTAGAAGAACCGGTATATTCAACAGGCTCAAACCCTGTGGGTCATTGACCATTGTGGGTTCGAATCCCACCTTGGGCACCACAATTCATTGAAAGGTAGCAGAAAGATGAAGAAGAAAGTTGTAGCTTTTGCCGCAGCGATTGGTCTGACGCTTTGTCTGGCAGGATGCGGGAATTGTCAAATCCTCGATACCAACTATACATTCAATCGAGCGGTTATTGCAATCCCGGATGGAACAATCGTCGAAGGCGAAGTTCAGTCTTGGAGAGACTTTGACGATGGTGATACCATTCAGATTAAGATTGATGGCGTAACCTATCTTACCCATATCTCCAATGTGGTCTTAATGACCGATTAAGCGGCTTTTGCCGCTCTTATGCGAACGTAGTCAAGTGGTTTAAGACCCCGGCCTGCAAAGCCGTGCGACCCGTAAGGGCGTGAGTTCGAATCTCACCGTTTGCTCCATAAGACCTTAACAGCAAGAAATGGACTGTAAATCCGTCGCTTATGCTACGCAGGTTCGAATCCTGCCCTCCCCACCACTATATGGCGGAGGTAGGGAAGTGGTTAAACCCAACGGAACCAAAAATAATAGGTCTAGAACTTAACTCCCTTGTCCAAGGGAGAAACTAAAAATCAAAAGGAGACTGATACTATGAACACTTTTCTCAATGCTATGAAGCAGAACGACAACTATACCCTGACTGAGAATGGTGCTGTCACCCATAAGTCTACTCTCAATGGACTTATGGATTTGTTCGCGCTCGGCGGAGCATACCGCAATCGCTCTGACGAAGATTGCATTACTCTGTTCAAGGCCGCGTTCGCTGAGGACGAAGTCCATGCTCTGAAGTGCCTGTTTTACCTGCGCGATGTGCGTGGCGGACAGGGTGAGCGTCGTTTCTTCCGCGTTATAACTCACTGGATGGCCTCTTATCAGACCGATGCTATGCGTCGTAATCTGAAGTTTGTGCCTGAGTATGGCCGCTGGGATGACCTGTATATCTTCGTCGGCACCCCTCTGGAGGATGAGGCTTTCAAGATTATGAAGCACCAGCTCGCACTGGATGTTTCCTGCAAGACTCCTTCTCTGCTCGCCAAGTGGCTGAAGTCTGAGAATACCAGCTCTAAGGAGTCCCGCCATCTGGCGGTGATTACCCGCAATCACTTCGGTATGACTGCTAAGCAGTACCGCAAGACCCTTTCCACTCTGCGTGAGCGCATCCGTATCGTCGAGCGCCTCATGTCTGAGAACCGTTGGGACGAGATTGAGTTCGACAAGATTCCTTCTCGTGCGGGCCTGATCTACCGCAACGCTTTTGCGCGTCGTGATCTCATCAAGGCTAAGTACGAGGCTTATGCTAAGGATACTACTGCCAAGATGAATGTTGCAACTCTCTATCCTCACGAGATTGCACATCAGGCTTTCGAGGCAAGTTATCAGCCTTATGAGAGCACCAACCGTCTGATGCTTCAGAAGGCATGGGATAACCTCCCTAACTACTACGGTGATAACATCGAGAATGGTATCGCTGTTGTTGACGTGTCTGGCTCTATGCGTGGTACTCCTATGGAGGCTGCGGTCTCTCTAGGTGCTTATATCGCTGACAAGGCTCATGGCCCCTTCGCCAATCACTTCATTACCTTCTCTGGTAATCCTGCGCTGGTGAAGTTCGAGGGTGTTGACATCACCGATAAGCTGTGCCGTTGTGTGCGTGCCGATTGGGGCATGAACACTAACGTCGAGGCTGTCTTTGATATGCTGCTTAACACCGCGATGAAGCAGAATGTGAAGCCTGAGGATATGCCTAATCGTGTCTATATCTTCTCTGATATGGAGTTCGATCAGTGCGTTACCAGTGGCCCTGTTGATACCAGCCGTTGGAGTGACCGTGGCCGTCTCGTTGGCTCCCGTGGCATCAATACTCTCTTTGAGAGTATGAAGACTAAGTGGGCTCGTTACGGTTACAAGATGCCCTCTTGCATCTTCTGGAACCTCAACGCTCGTAACAACAACATTCCTGCGATTGGCGATGGCTTTAGCTACGTGAGTGGCTTCAGCCCTGTCATGATTCAGCAGATTCTCAGCGGCAAGGATGGACTCGATCTGATCCTTGAGAAGCTGGACAGCGAGCGCTACGCTCAGATTCACTAAATAAAATAGCGGACTGGAAAATTTTTCCAGTCCGCAGGTTTTCTAAGGAGGAACGACACTATGATGGAAGGTTGGCTGTGCCCTCGTTGTAAGAGGGTTAATGCTCCATGGGTATCTCAGTGCACGTGTACTGGATGTCACGAAACAATCACAACTAATACTCCTGTTACTGGAGATCCGCCATTTACATGGCCCAGTGACCTCAATTGGGCAACTTGTTGTGATACGACTGCTAAGAAAGCGCCTACTGCGCTTTATTCGTCAGACAAGACTACTTCAATCACTGGGGGTTTGCAGTTGCAGCAATAAAACTGAGCCCACGAATGGCAAAGCGCCAAACTGAGTAAGAAGGAGAGCTATCTTTAATAGCTCTCCTTTATTTTTATATATATTTAT
>ERZ1034928.7-NODE-7-length-142477-cov-167.838438_pt1 | contig 142477 bp, 180 predicted proteins | sample MGYA00520627_ERZ1034928 | MGnify/ENA primary metagenome ERZ1034928 (study PRJEB33766, sample SAMN09781755) | gut metagenome | biome: gut microbiome | host: Homo sapiens | place: Madagascar | study: EMG produced TPA metagenomics assembly of the PRJNA485056 data...
ATATTATTATAATATATATTGTTATGTGTCCTAAAAATGGGACTATTTTTATGTTGAGAGTCCCAAAATGAGACTTTTGTCTAGCATATGTTTATATAGATAATGATATTGATTTGGTTGAAAGTACCCCCGGTGGGGTATTTTTTATTTTTATGGTGGGGATTTTGTAGCGAGTTGTTTTTATATTTTAAGGGTCGTGGATTTTGTATAGATACCGGTAGGAGTATTTTAGGGTGGATGACTTTAGTATGATGAAGAGCGTAAGCATATTGTTTGTGAATTTGGAACTGTATTAGTGGGGTAGTACAGTTTAGTGTGTGAAAGTGATATGGATGTTATAAGGATTTTGAAAGTGGTTTATTGATGAATACCGAAGGTTTTTATGTTGTGGCAAATTTGTGGATTTTGTAAGTGTATTGTTTGTGGATTTAAAGACGTAGATTATATTTTATATAAAATAGTGTATTTTAGTTGGAGATTAATTGGGTTTTACTTGTTTATATATTTATATATTTTTACGAAGACATAATTGTGTATTTTAATTGATATGTTTTGCTTATTTTTGTTTTGAGAAAATTTTTCTTATTTTTCAAGCCAGTATACAAAATAACCTCATCTGATAAAACTCTTTATTATCAAGGCTTTTCTCCGTTTTATGTACCCCCAGGTTCAATTTTCTCAAAATTGATATTTTGAGAAGTTTTTTGATTTTGATGGTACTTTTTAGGGTGTATAATGGCATCAGCAAGGGGAAATCCCTTGACTTTATTTTTGTAATGCGTTTCCCGTGAGCGGATACGCAGGAAGGAGAAAATTATGTCCAAGAAGTCTAACACCATCACCATGTCCGTAGAGGAGCTCAACAACATCATCGCTCAGGCGGTCGCTCAGGCGCTCGCACAGGAGAAACCGGCTAAGAAGGCCACTGGCAATGCTCAGCCGAAGGCTGAGAAAGTAGCTTTCACCAAGCACGATGGCACCGTCATCTACGGAACTGCCAAGCAGGTTGCTGCTTGGAAAGCTTATTCCGAGCGCGCATCCAAGCCCCACCGCACCAAGGAAGAACTCGGCAAAATGTCCGAGGGCTTCAAGTTCACCAAGGCTATGGACTCCTACATCAAGGCGAATCCTTCTTGTTCCAAGAAGGATTTCAACGAGAAGTTCGGATTTAAGGGCATGACCAAGCAGATGCTCTCTGACCGCAAGGTCGAGCTTAAGGTTCGCTAACCCATCCAAGCACGGGGTACACCTTCGGGTGTACCCCTTTTTTTTTTGTTCTTTCGTGAGAGCGTATATTCACAGTGTTGTGTGAGAACATCATCCATCACTCATACCTCTCGCGTTAGGATGGCACATCACAATCCTACGAGCATGAGCACTGTTAGGGTACATCACCACAGTGGTGTACCTCATAGAGTGCTTAGACACTCACATATGAAGGAGGAATAAATTATGAAATCTGAGATGAAGTTTATCAAGCGTTTGATGGTGATGGTGATAATCGGACTACTATTCGTTATGTATGGTCATTGGTTGACCAAGACTGTTCGTGAGGACACTATCAAGTCTGCCACACTCGTTGAATCCAACGAGGATTACTACACTATCAGCTTCGATGGTGAAGAACATATCTACGACTACGAGGATTAAGCATTGTTCGGGCGGTTATATTATATAACCGTCCCATAGAGTGCTTAACTCTTATCTGTACCGACAGATACCGTAGTCTCAAGCAATCGGTTGAGCGAGGGACGAATATTTCTTAGGAGGAACACACTATGATGTTCACATTCTACACTCTGGAGGACCTATATAGCAACCACTGTCACTTCATAGGTTGGTCTGAATCCCATATGACCAAGCCTGAAGATGCCGAGGTTATGTTTGTACTCGACACCAACCGTACAGTCATTTCACAGTTCGAGGCTGTATTTGATAGCAGCGAGCAGTTTGTTGGGTTCAAAATCAACGAACACTTCGACTGTGCATTGAATTATTCTCTTGAAAAATTGAGAGAAGAATGGATGGTTAACGGTTGCCAACTCAAAGAGTTCTAAGCATTGTACCAAGGGGCTTGACTTCGGTCGAGCCTCTTATAGAGTGCTTAACACTCAAATATTTTTAGGAGGAATCCATCATGAAATTCACATTCACAGACTTGCAGAATTTCTATAATGGTTGCCAAATCCTCGGTTGGGCAGAAGGTACAATGTCCACAGTCAAAGACGCAGATGTCTTGTTTGTAGCTGACACTAACCACAATGTCATTGCCCAGTTCGAGAATGTGTGTGACAACGACGACTTTATGTGGTTCGAGTTGAATGTGGCATATGTAAGTATGCTTGGTCGCCATACAGTTGACCTGATGGAATGGCTCGATGGGGGACACACCATCAAGGAGTTTTGACCTATGCATCTTCTTAAACTATTTGGCAAAGATGCACACAGAGTTGTTGCCCTATGTGGTAGCAACTCTCTTTCACCCCTATGCACCGTTGCCAAATTCCACCACATTCATATCACACCACGAAGTAATGGTTGGGACATCTTCAAAAAAGGTGTTCACTACACATTGAGTACCAAATCACTTGACCGTGATGGTATTTATGCTCGACTCAAAAAATTATAAACCCGTATCGTGCCCTTGAGTTGTATGGCTCAAGGGTATCATTATGGGCTTATGTTTGTGCCACTCACCTAACGGGAGTTAAGGCCAAGTCCATAGGAAGGAGTAAACCATGTATAAATTTGAGCAAGTGGGAGTAAATTTCCAGTATGATGCACCAACCAAGGAGGCAGCAATCAAGGCTTTCAAGTATTCTTGCAACTGCTGCTGCACCAAGGGTATGCACCTTGATTGTGACCGTTGTGCTATTGCTAATGTTCACGCTATGGTTGTGGCTATCTTTGATAGCAAGAATGAGGAGGACGAGTAATATGAAGATGACTGCCGAACAAAGAACCATCATCAATGCCAAGAAGGAGGTGTTCAAGGACTTCAACACTCCTTGGGACGATAACATTGAGTACAAGTTCCTCATTGAATGTGCCAAGCGTCCAAATGCCGACAAGGAGTTAATCCTCGACATTCTAACCCACGACATCCTTGTGGCAAAGATTGAGCACAAGCCTGTGAGCTACTATCTCAATCTTCTCCGTAAGCACTATCCTCGTGCTGATGCCATCTATGAGGATGTCATCATTGACATCTGTGGTAAGGTCGGCTTTGAAGCCTTGAGGAAGAACAAGTACATCGAAGCTTGTGGCTATTTCTATGGCCGTAAGCTCTATGCTATCTAACAGCCGTTGGACGAGTTCTAACGAGTACAACTGAATATATGGTGCAGTCGTGTAATGCCCTGAGCATAAATGTCCATTGATTTGGCTTATGTTTTTTAATCTTGCAACATGATGTGCCCAGTGGTTTCTGAAGGACTTCCACTTAAAAAGTCCTATCCCAATGGTTAGCACTTGTGTGTTGACCAATATTTTATGGTTGACGAACCTTAACCGTGGAGGACTTTATGAATAAGCATGATGTGATGAAGGCTCTGGCTCTGTGCAATAGCCGTAGTGGTGACGCATGTACTAAATGTCCTTATGCTGGGACGAATAATTGCTACATTCAGATGACCCACGATGCCATTGCTCTGCTCCAGTCCAATGACACCAAGCCCATCTACCACACGGCTATCATCTACACCAAGCACACCAATCTGATGCCGTGGTTGCAGAGCAACTACACCAAGTTCAGTACTCACGGTACTACCGAAGAGGTTCAGAGTATTCGTGCAGCATACGAAAAAGACCGTGATGTACAGCTCATTCTCCTCGTCCGTCATGAGGATGGCAAGTGTATCTGCCGAATCAAATGCCCCATCAATCCTCTGCCCATTAAGGGTGAGTTCGAGTGTGTCTCCACGGGGGAGATGACCAAACTGCTGACTTCCATGGGGTGGAAGTACAAGGAGAAGATTCACTACACCATGTTCAAGTAAGGCAAGACAGGTGTCAAAAACGAAAGGAGGTGATGCCCAAATAATTATACCCCCAAAAGCGAAAGGAGATATGTTTATGTTCAAAAGCAAATTTCAAATTGAGGATGGACCCATCTATGAAGGTTACACAAATGGAAATCACTGGAATGGATGGGCTTGTCCGTATTTCACAAGGCAAATAGCCGAGCAAATTGCAAGGGAAGTCAATGCTGATGCTCCCTACTGCACAATGCACTACGACAAGGCAAATGATGCTTTCATCTACAAGGCAAACGGAGATGACGAGTGCGTTTACAAGGCAAATGAAAAAGGTCTGTACCCCATAGGCAACGGAGATTGGCGTTGGGATGACCTAAGCGAAATGGAAAGTGAGGTGTAAAGGCAAATGAAGCTCAGAAGCGAAATCCCTTATGTAAGGGAAAGGTTCAGCAAAATCAAAAACCTGCAAGAGTATGCAGTATCCCTCAAGGCAAACGGAAACTATAAAGACTTCGGCACAAGACTTGCATGGGACTGCATCCATTGTTCTATCCCAAGCGAAACCGTTTGTGGTTGGTACGACAAATACAACTGCAACGATGACCACATCACAACCTTGGCTAAAGCCGTGCTAAGAGAAATGGAGGTATTATAATGAACGAATATCTGGCTCAAGCGAAACAACACTGACGATAGACCAGTTTCTGCCGTTATCTATCATGATGACGGCAGAGGGATTCCCATATTTGAAAGGAGATAGGGAAATGAACATTGAATACAGACACGGACACTATGTTGTCCTCGATGACAACGGAAATGTATGTTGCTCCTGTGATACACATAAGGAAGCAGCGGACGAAATTGTAGAAATGGAGGGAGCTAAATGAACAACAGTAGATGGCTCGAAAAAAATCAGTATACACGCATCAAGCGAAAAGGAAAGAAACTTGGAGCAGATTATGTAGATACACAGTATCTTTACCATTGTGCAGATTTTAATCATGCTGTTGTTTGGTTTGCGTTTCGCCCTTTCTTCTGTGGGGCTTCCCTTATATCAAAGGGTCTAAAAACTAACGATTTTTCAAACAAGGAAGAGCTTGATATTATCAAAGCAGACCTTGACAAAGCGTTGGAGTTTATGGAATATCTGAAAGAATTTAATGCAGAAATGGAGGCTATGTAAAATGGAAAACTATATTTGCATCAACGGAAAGAAGGCAGAGCTGACTGAGGAGCAGATGAAGGCTCTGGGTATTGAGTTGACGAAGGACAATCCTTTCAATAGGGCTGAAATGCGCAAAGTTTACTATTACATTTCGCATATTGGAGACGTGACATTCGCCTATGAAACCGAAAATCCCTTTGATAAGCATGGCTTTGATGTAGCCAACTACTGTACCGATAAGGAAATGATGGAACAGCGTGCTATATGGGAAACACTCAGCCGTCTGTTATGGCGTTTCAGTGAGCAGAATGGTGGCGGGGGAATGTTCGGTATTGCAAATAAAGGAAATGGAAACTTTTGCCCTATAAAAGAAAACTACAGGTATCTTGACCCGACATTCAAAACTGCTGATATTGCAAACCGTGCCATCACAGAAATCATCAAACCCTTCATGGCAAAGCATCCCGACTTCGTGTGGTAACAACAATACAAAATTACTGAAAGGAAATGAAAATTATGAAGAAGATTATTGCTATCATCCTCACCATCGTAACCGTTATGACCCTTGCATCTTGTGGCAAAAAGAATGCTAACCAGACTCCTAAGACAGGCATTAACACTTATGAGGACAAGGTAATTGAAACCCCTAAAACATCCGTAATAAGGGAAGTTGACAAGATGGTCAAGGAATATCTCGGTGACGATGTATTCAAGACGGACTATGACGATGGCATCTATTACATCTGCATTGCAGTTGAAAATGTGAACTCGTCCCGTCTTGTTACTTCATACGGCTTGGGTGATTCCATTGATGGACTAAGTGAAACAATCAACACAAACTTTGATGTTGACTGTGCAATCCTCATTATGGATGATGCAACACATAGCAATCTTCTGTATGCGAGCTTCAATGGATATGATGTCACAGACCAGTTGAACTAAGGGAGGTAAAAGAAATGATCTTTAATGTTGGCGACAAGGTAAGGGCATTGCACAACGATTGGTACTCAATCACAACTGACGGGTGGATTGGTTATGTAACAAGAAGAGATGGTGAATACATTTGGGTGTCGGAATCAAAACGCGGTCCATATACAAATGAAATCAACAACTACCGTGTAGATTCACAATTTTTTGAGCTGATTGAAGCAGCTCCCGTAAAAGAAAAGGAGGAAATCAATATGGAATTTGTAAAGGAAATCATCAATGATGAAGAAAGGAGGGCATTACTTTCAGATATGAAAGGGCTTCTTGACGAGTACGATTATAAGTACACCGATGAAGCACTCAACAAAATCATCGACACTTGGGCAACTAACAAGGCAGAACTCATTACTGCCTTTAAGAAGCATCCAAACTATCTCCAAGGCAAATTCATGATTGTATTCAGCCACAACTTTAGTCGTAATGTTGACCGTGATGTAGTCAGAGGTTTCAAACAATGGCTCCTCAACTCTGACACTTGCATTGCTGTAAGGGAATTTATGCCAGAGGCAATGAGGGATGAAGTTATTGACTATGGCAGAAAGTTGCCTCAAGACATCTTCCATTTCTTGTCAGACATTGGGGACATGACCGAGCAGTATATTGACGAATACATTGTTAGCAGATTTGATGGCATCTGCCCTGACATTCACGCCCACAAGGGACAGAAGATGAGCCGTGTGGTAAATAAACTGCTCACCTATGTTGGCTACAACAAATTGCCTGACTACAATAGGGAATTTGCAAAGTATGCCGACGCCCTCAATCCGCTGCAAATCACAAGGCATACTGTTCTTTCAGTAAATCCCCTCGACTATCTTACAATGTCCTTTGGTAACTCTTGGGCAAGTTGCCATACCATCGACAAGAAAAACAAGCGTAATATGCCCAACAGTTATGAGGGAATGTATTCTTCTGGCACTGTAAGCTATATGCTCGATGCTCCGTCTATGGTATTCTATACTGTAGACGCTTCCTACAATGGAAACGGCTTCTGGAATGAGCCTAAAATCAATCGTCAAATGTTCCATTGGGGTGAGGAGAAACTTATCCAAGGCAGATTGTATCCGCAGGACAATGATGGCAACAACAGTGCATACACTCCTTACAGAGAAATCGTGCAAAGCATCATGTCTGAGTTGTTTGGCTTCCCGAACTTGTGGACAGTAGGCAAGGGAACTTCTGCATCTGGTGTTTATGTTTGCTCAGAGGGAACTCATTACAGAGATTACGACTGTTATGACAACTGTACACTTTCTCGTATCAAGGGAAGTACAAACGAGGAACACATCACAGTTGGACACGACCCTATCTGCATCAAGTGTGGGAAAGAACATGATAAACAAAATAATATCTCTTGTTGTGGAAATGAATATGTTTGCACACATTGTGGTTGTGTCATTGAGGACGAAGAAGATGTAGTATGGATTAACGATGAACCATATTGTGAGGATTGCACTTACAGATGTGACCGCTGCTACACATACTATGTAGTTGGCGACTCAACAGAAACAAGAGACTGTTGGAGTGTTTGTCCCGAATGTCTAAGTGAAAACTACACACGCTGCGAAGAATGTGGTGAGTATGTTCGTAACGACTATGCAATATATGTAGACAGTGAAGATATTTATGTTTGTGATAGTTGTTTTGATGATGGATTTAGAAGATGTGATGGATGTGGCGAGTTTTACAGAGCTAACAATATGATTGAGCGTGCTGAGCGTATGCTTTGTCACAACTGTGCCGAATCTGAATCTGAAGCTGTCTAAGGGAGGTAATGTGTATGAATAAGGAATTTGAAAAAATTTGCCGTATGTCTCAGAAGTCTTTGAAGAATCACTTGAAGCAAAAGCTCTGCACAGAATATGGAAATGTCATTGTTGGTGATGGATATTTATACGCCAAAGGGAATTTTCCTGTGTTGCTTGTAGCACATCTTGACACCGTGCATAGGGAACTTCCAAGCATCGTTGTGTATGACCAAACACAAGACATTATTTCTTCCCCTCAAGGGATTGGAGGTGATGATCGTGCTGGTGTGTATATGATAATGGAAATCATCAAGATGTTTAACTGCTCCGTTCTGTTCACAGAAGATGAAGAAATTGGAGGAATTGGAGCGAGCAAATTCGTCAAGACAGACTTCGTAGAGGAAATGGATGTCAACTACATCATTGAATTTGACCGAATGAACGCAAATGATGCAGTATTTTATTCATGTTCCAACGAAGAATTTGAGGAGTTCATCACAAAGGACTTCTATAAGACAAACTATGGAACATACAGTGATATTTGTGACATTGCTCCAGTCGTTGGGTGTGCAGCAGTCAATCTCTCTTGTGGGTATCACAAACCACATACAACTGATGAGTATGTGGTACTTTCCGAAATGGAAAATAGCATCAAGGCAGCTTGTGATATTCTGGCAAGAACAACACACGATGATAAGTTTGAGTATGTGGAGAACGAAAGCTCTTATTATGATGATGAATGGTCTGGTTATTCGTATGGAGGTTATAATTATTCATATGGAGGCTACAATTCTCAGATGTACTTCTTGATTGAGTATGTCAATGTATACGGAGACACGGATTATTATGACACCATTGCTCGTTCTAAGGCAGAAGCAATCGGTCACTTTGTAATGGATAATCCTAATGCAACATATGACAATATCATTGATGTATGCAGTGATAAAGACATGTACAAATATATCTAAGACAACACAAAATTAATGCCAACTGGCAGAAAGGAAATTGACATTATGAAAAACATCAAAATCATCAAAGCTAAGTACATTGTGGAGAGCGACCGTCGTAAGGGTAAGGCAGTTATGTGCCTCGATACTGGAGAGGTGTTTGCGAGTGCAAAGGAATGCGCGGACACAAAGCATATGCCTTATGCAAATTTCCATGTGAAGCTCCGTGATGGAAAGCCCGCTGTTGACGGTCATCTGTACTGCTATGTGGCAGACATGAGTTACTATGCAGATGCCATCCAGTCCCGTATCTATGCAAAGGCAAAGATGGAGTACGATGCAATGAAGCTCCAGTTGACAGAGATTGAGCGCAAGAAAGCAAAGTTGTGTGCCGAGATGGGCAAGTTCAAGAACATCAAGGAGGACTAATTATGAAGTGTGTTTGTAAAGATTGCACAAAAAGATTTGTTGGTTGTCATGCAACTTGTACATCATATGCAGAATATCGTGCAGAAATTGATAGTGCGAGAAAGGAGAAGAACGCAAGAAAATCAAGAGATACTATGACAAACAGAAAGATAAAAATGATAAGTAAAACTGCCTATGCGAAGAGATTTGTAGATGTTTAACGAGGAGGTAAACTAAATGAAATACATTTCTGAACACAAACGTATTAAGGTCAAAGATGATTGGTATCCATGCTTTGACGGAGATGAAATTGGAGTAACAATTCAATGTTTTTATCTTAACAGCGAAAAAACATGCACCGTCCTGATTTCTGCATACGGAAAGGATGATTACAGTGTAGAGCTGAGGCGTGAAACTCTCTCTAAAAGTGCTGCATTAGATTTATACCGCTTTTGGAAGAAGTACATTTTTGATTGTATTCCTAATGGAATCACAGTTGATTGGTTTTACGAGCATGGATTTATTCCAGCATGAGGAGGTAAAGTAAATGACACTTGAAGAACTGAAAGCCGAAGCAAACAAACTCGGCTATGGCCTAATCAAAAAGAAACCTTACATCCCCATTAAGCCTTGCCCAGTATGTGGCAAGAAATGTACGAGTGTATGGTATGGTCAAAGAGGCATTGGAACAAAAAGACAGTGCTCTTTCTGTGATTTTGAAGGAGATTGGACAAACGAAAAAATCTCCGTGAACGAAGCGTGGAACAATGCAGTTGAGAAATATTTGAAAGATCATAAGGAGGTAAAGTAAATGCTTATTAAAATGCTTGATGGTGGTATCTTAAGGTATGCAGATGACCATTATCGTTATGGTGGTTGTCCTACCTGCGACTACGGAAGCGAATATATCAATGAGATTGATATTACTCTTGTACATCATACGATTCATATTAAGACAAATCAAATGTATGAATATGTTCTTTCCGAAGGGCAGATGATTAGACTGTTTCTTACAGAGTATGATACAATTCGTACAATGACGGAAAAGGAATTCATTGATTGGCTCAAGGCAAAACTCATTGATATTGCACATGAAGAAGGCATTGAGGAATTTGAAGTGAAGGAGGTAAAGTGAAATGACAATTGCCGCAATCGTTATCTTATCTGCAATGATTGGAGGAATGTCTGGAGCATTTGTAGCTATATTTGTGGATATATATAAAAAATAAGGAGGTAAAGTAAATGGTAACTCTGCGAAAGTTCCTTGAGATTGCCCCAGATGTTGTTTTGCCATGGATTTGTGTTGTGTATCTTGAATATGAACACGAGTATTGGGGAACAGATACAAAAATATTATTCAATTCGTTTGAAAATATTAACAAACTTGATGATTATCTTGATTGTGAAATTGTTAGTTTTCATCAAGAATACTCGTTTGGAGAGCTTGACGCACAGTATATTACATTGAGGGAGGTAAAATAAAATGAAAGTTAAAGTAGTATTTGAATGCGAAATTTATCCGACAGATTATACTCCTTGGTTCACCGTGAATGACGAACTTAAACATACTGGATTTGATTGCGTAAACAATCTCTCCGTATTCGATGCAGAAACTGGAGAAGAACTCTAAAATGATAATTTTAAAGGAGGTAAAGTAAAATGACTAATGATGAAATGAGAGCGTTCAAGACTTTGTTTGGGAAGTATTGCCGAAATGAAATAAACCTTGGACATTGTACTGGAGATACTTGCGAATGGTGCCCAATTCAAAAGGCATATGAAGAAGTTGAAAACTTTGAGAAGATGGAAAGCAAAATTAAGGTTCTTATTTATGACATTAAATGGGACACAGACGGAGAAGAAGTTAATCTTCCTAAGAAGGTAGAACACACCTTTGATGGATATAATGACATCAATGATGGAGCTTTACTTGACGAGATTGCAGATTGGCTTAGTGACGAATATGAATATTGTCATGACGGTTTCAATGTAAAGGAAATTAAGGAGGAATGAATATGAACACAGACCATCATGTAAAACTCATTGAGTTCTACGAAATGCACGGGCCAATAAAGGTAGACAAAGTTGCTCTGTTTGATGACAGAGATTTTACAGAGGAAGAAGTAGTTAAAATCATTAAGGATGATGTTTATGAATGGTATTCAAAACTAATTGTCACAGACAAAAGGAATTACGATACAGTATTCAGAAGTTTGAAAGGAGAATAAAAAATGATTTTCTATGTAGCGTCCGCATACAGAAGAATTGCAAATCATAATGACATAATTCCAAACAAACAATTTACTTCTTTTGAAGACGCAAGGTCATATATGTATTCTATTAGTCATGATTCTGATGATAAAGTGTTTTCAAATGTAAATGGAGAATGGATTATTTTCTGGGCACGTAATAAAAAAGGAGAATTCTTAGTATCTGGCGAGAAAGAGGGTTGGCGTAATGCTATTCCACTTAAAGAATATCTTGCGAAACAGAACAATAATTAAGGAGGTGAAGTAAGTTGACGCAGTAGCATAATAGGGGTAAAATAATTACGAATAATGTATAAGTTAGGGAGGTAAATAAATGGTTGTTATTTTACTTATCATCATTGCTTGTGTACTACTATTCGGAAAGGACGAAACAAAAGACGGAATTATTGCTCTCATTGGAACGATCATAGTCTTTGCAATTATTGCAATGATTGCAAATGCATGTGGGCTTTTAGACTAAACAAATAGTTTGTCCTATAACGGGCAAACTAATACAAAACGAAATACAGTACGAAATTAAAGGAGGAATAAATATGAAAGGTTATGTAATTGAACTCCATGCTACTTTCGCCTTTAAGGGAGATAGTTATGAAGATGCTGTTCAGGAAATCTTCAACAATATTGATTTGAATGAAACTCCGTGGGAAGATTCGCCTGTAAAAGAAATGACAGAAGAAGAATTTAATAAAGAATTTGGTTATGAGGAGGAATAAACATGAAAGTATCAAGAGAAATCAAAAAGGTAGAAGCAATCAAACGTATGAAGAATCTTGGACTTTTTGCTCCATGTATCAAGGCATTTAAGAGAGACGATGTGCAGCTTTCTGAACCAACCGGTGGTTTGTATGAGTTCAGTAGTGACAAGGAGCTTACTGCAAAAGTGCAGGAGTTTGAAAAGAAAAACAATGCACTTGTATATCATGTGATTCACACACCAGCAAAAATTGATGGTGAAGTAATGGATATGTATAATTTCTTGTACGTATCTGATTATCAGGAGGAATATGAAGTAGACAATGCCGACATTAAGGAGGGCTATGTGTTTGCCTATGTATGGAACAAAACCATTGACTATTTCAGTGAGTTCGGCAGCATTGCAGTAAAGGGAATGTTCGGTGGACTTGTGAGGATTGGCTAAGAAAATTTGTGACAATTGTTTATTGAATTTCAGAATGGAGGTGATATAATAAAGGCAAAAAGGAGTTGATGTCAATGGAAAACAAAGAACTACAAGAGGTGGTTGATGTAATACTTCAAGCATTGCTTGAAATGGAAAAAAGATTCAACAAGAAGTTCGATGAAATAGACAAGTGGTTTGATAAAATTGAAAGCAAGAAGTAGAGAATGGGGCATTTGCCCCTTCTTAATACAGCACAAAATTAATGGAGGCAATCTTATGAAAGTGTTACTTAGGAACTACGATGGAGAACAGTATGTGTGGAAGAAAGCAGAAATGAAGAGTGCTACCAAGTTTGCATTGGAGGATGGCGGTGAAGCAAGGCAGATGGACATTGTGTCCATCTCAAGAGATAACAGGAAGAAGTTTGTAAAATGCTCTGCTTGTGGTGAGATTATCAGAAACACACCAGAAGCCATTAAGGAGCACAGAGACAGAGCTTCAACTTCTGCTACTTGTTTTGGGTGCCCTTATATAAGAGAAACCAATAGTAAACGGTTGTCTGCAAAATACACTTTGCAAGAGGATGGGCGTTATGTGGTAAATACAAAAAATAGTGTCAAATTATCTTGCATAAATTCGTTTGGTTATTATGACATTAACTCTCAAGACGCAAGAGATGTCTGTAGATGGAAACAATGTGCCACATCGGAAATGAAAGCCATCGAGGATGTATTTACGAAGTATCCATGTGTGTTCGACGATATGATCACTGTGGACAAAGTGATTGACAATGGATTTACAGAAAGGACAGAGTATGATATAAGAAACGAAGTTTATTACAAACTAAAGGCAAGAAATAATATTACTGCCGTGGTCAATAAGTTAAATATCGTTGATAAATTTGTAATTGATTACAGAAGTAATCGGTATAATGTTATGTATTCTAAGAAATACAATAAGTTGTTTACTATGAGTAACGGAAAATATATTGTTTGTAACTTTATTTGGAATATTCCCGATACTACATTTGAAAACATCAAGGCAAAAATTGCAAGTCTGTATAGCTGAAAGGAGATATAATTATGGCACTCTACAATGTTGGTGATCGTGTTGTTGTAAGGGAGAATTTAGGCACTGATGGTAATAATTATCGTTATGGTTATGGACCTGGAATGGATAGATTTTGTGGAAAGGTTGCGATAATTAAGACTGTCAATAATGACTTTGGAGATGAAAATAATGTTAAATACAAACTCGAAGATGATGAGGGTGATTGGATATGGGGAAGCGCTGACTTTGTTGGTTTGGCTGATGACTATACTCCTCCTGTAACTCAGCAGACAGTTTCTACAAAGGAAGCCTTGAAAGAAGCATGGGGTCAATATTGCGATACCGACAAACTTGTTGATGATGTGATGGCCCTGCTTACTAAGTACGGACACAGAAATAGTGAGTACGGTGTATGTAAGATGCTGAACGAATACTTCACCAACAAAAAGGATTTGATTGAGCTGTTCCAAAAATCCGAACATTACATCGGTGATATGCGAATGATGATTGATATTGAACTCGAAAGAGAAAATAGTGCCAGAGACATTCGTAATTTCTGTAATGGATTCCCAAATGGTGTAAAGGCAAAAGATATTCTCCTTAAGTTCAAAGATGAGAATGGAAAGAAGTTTGAGGATTACCTCAGAACTGGAGTGAAGTCCATTACAGCAAAAGATTTGATGAAGTCCGAAGCTGTAACTTCTTTGAAAAGGGCAACCGAGCAGCAGAATACATTTGCAAGTGATGGTGCAACTAAGGCATCTCACAATGTATATAATGATTTCTCTTCGGCAATTTGTGATTTCGGAACTATCAGCACTTCGACCATCAGCCATGAAAATGCAGAACATATGAATGAGAAATACAAGGTAAGAGAGGGCATGAAAACAAGTCGTGCTTTCAATCGAGTCTGTGCTTTCTACGGCATTGACAAGGCAAAGAAATACAACAAGCTATTCGCAGAGTATGCAGATATGGTGAGTGGGCTTAAGCGAAAACTAAAGTTCTTCATTAGTGTCAACCCTATTGACTACTTGACTATGAGTTTTGGTGTAAACTGGGCAAGTTGTCATACGATTGATAAAGAGAACCGTAGACATATGGATAATAGTTACTCTGGTATGTACTGCGGAGGGACTTTAAGCTATATGCTTGACGAAACTTCGATTATCACATTTGTACATAACCATGTACCGACTGATTTTGCAAACGAGGGTAAGATTTATCGGTGTATGTTCCATTATGGAAAGAACATTCTTGTACAAGGCAGAGTGTATCCCCAGGGAAACGATGGGAGAACCGACCTTTATAAGGTGTTCCGCAACTATGTGCAAGACGAACTTGCACCTATCATTGGTCTTACTGATACTATTTGGAGAAAGAAAGAGGATGGTGATGTAGGTGGTAATGTAGACTCCTATGGTTGTCATTATAAAGACTATACGACTTTTCATAATTGCAATGTGTCTTATCCAAGAGAAAGAAGTGAAAGCTGTGATAATATGATTAAAATTGGAGCAAGCGGAATTTGTCCTTATTGTGGCGGAAGTATAACAGAGAACGGTAGAATTAGCCATAGTAGTTGCTCAATTTGAAAGGAGATGCAACATGGAATTTAGACGTACAGTTCCTGCAAGTCAATTTTGTTTGTTTACTGTTACTATTGTGGATTATATTAGAAATCGTGAAAGAATGTTTCAAACATTTGGCGATGCTTTTGATTATATTCAAAAGTATGCTGATGGGGTAGAAATTTTTGAAGTGAAATCTGATAGTTTTTCTGTTCAATATACGTTTCTTTCGCACGATACAAATCATTCTATTCATTTTGCTACAGCCACCATTCATGCTTATTTGTTCACTTATGATGCAGATAAATCACTTGTTACTTCTGATTTTATGTGGACATATAAAGAAGACAATAGAAGCTCTGGCCATTTGCAGTAAATAAGGAGGAAGAATAAATGTCATACAACATGCTGAATATGGAATTTGATTTAAAGGAGGTTCAAAAATGAGAGACCCCAAGAGAATTGACAAGTTCTGTGAGATGCTCAAGGCATACTGGTACATGGTTCCCGATTGGAGATTTATGCAGTTGGTATGTAATCTTCAGGCACAGATTGGAAGTGACGGTTTCTATCTGGAAGACGATAAGACAATGAAACTGATTGAGCAGATGATGAAAGGAGAATAAAATGTTGATTAATCGTAACAATAATGAAACTAATCATGTAAAGTTTGTTTCTTACACTGGGAAATGGCCCAACCTGTGTAGTGGAGTACTGACACTTGAGATTGATGGAGAGAAAATTACATTTGGCTATGGATTCCACTCTAAAGACAAACCAAAGTATTATCCGTTTTGGAGCAGTGGTGGTGGTATCAATCCGAACTATGAAGGAACGTGGAAAGGAGCATGGATAATTGATGTAAATAAGATTCCCGAACAGTTCCGCAAATATGCAACGGAAATTGATGAAGTGTTCAACGATAATGTTCCGTGGGGATGTTGTGGTGGATGCATTTAAAACGATACAAAATTAAAGGAGGATTTAAAAATGTTTAAATTTATTATTAAAACTGAAAATGTAGATGGGATTGTTATTACAAGAGAATTTGATACGGCATCTTGTTTCCTTGTAGCTTGCGAAAGTGATGATATTGATGTTGCTATTTCTTTTGATGATCCAATTGTTAGTGTATCTTACGGAGGTATTGATGTAGATATTTCTAAATTTAAAAATGTTAATGATTTATATTATTGGATGTGCAGTGATGCATGTGACTGGTTTTAAAGGAGGATTTAGACATCTATGGGAGGGACACCAAATGGACATTTAATATATGGAGTTGGTTTTTCTAATGGAAAGTATCCAATTACAATTAACGGGAAGAAGGTAAAAGAATATGAAACATGGCATGGAATATTAAAACGTTGCTATGAACAACAATATCAAGCAAGGGAGCCTACTTATGTTGGGTGCAGTGTATGTGAGGATTGGTATTGTTACGATGCTTTTTATGAATGGATAACCTCACAAGAAAATTATACTAGATGGAAAGAAGGAGGCAGACAATGGTGTATTGATAAAGATATTTGTATAAAAGGAAATAAAATTTATTCACCCGAAACTTGTTTTCTTGTTCCTAAAAATGTAAATGGGTTATTCACCACACGGAAGTTGCATCGTGGCCCATATCCAATTGGAGTTAGATATCTTAAAAAGAACAGTTGTTATGGTGCTACGTGTATGAATCCGTTTATTGGTAAATTTAAACATATTGGCTCATATGTAACAATTCAAGACGCTTTTAATGCTTACAAAGAGTATAAAGAAAACATTATAAAGTGTGTAGCAAAAGATGAATTTGCAAAAGGTAATATTACTCAAAAATGTTATGACGCAATGCTTAGATATAAAATAGATATTGATGATTGAAAGGAGATTTTACTATGGGTTTGGACGGCTATCTTAACAGAATGCCTCGTTACAAGAACACTACTGCAAATGAGGTAAGTGTAATTGAGAACTATCTTGAGTGGCAGCAAAAGAAAAATGAAGGTAATAAATATGCAGATTGCACATTGAAAGAGTGGTGTGGCATTGACATTAGTGAATTGTCTGATGTTGATGTGGTCGAATATTATAAGCAGTTTTTCAACACTAAATACTCTGCTTGGGATATTGAACGTAATTATGGATATGGCCGTATTATGGAGCAGGTAGGCTACTGGCGAAAAGAAAATATGATTCACCAGTGGTTCGTTGACCATGTTCAAGATGGTGTTGACGATTGTGATTATCACAAGGAATGCACAAAGGAAATTCTTGAGGAACTGCTTGATACTTGTGAGAAAGTTAAGCAAATCGCCGTGTTGGAGCCTGCAAAGGTTGTAAATGGGCAGATATGCACAAATGGGAAGTGGGAAAATTGTTATGAGGACGGAGAGGTTATTGTAAATGCCGATGAAGTTGCAGCACTTCTTCCTACTCAAGGAGGTTTCTTCTTTGGAGGAACTGAGTATGACAATTGGTATATGAGAGGTGTTGAGGATACGATTGATATTTTGACACGAGTACTTGAAACAACGGACTTTGAAAAGGAAATGGTTTACTATGTAAGTAGCTGGTAAAAATAAAGTTAGCTATACGAGAAGAAAGGAAGTCAAGATGTATACTGTGTATGATTCAAGGGGAGTTCCTTATGAGACCGTGTGGGACGAAATAGAAGCTGACTATATTGCTTATTACATCGGCGGCTACTATGTAGAACATTAACTTAAAGCTGAGTTATCGGCTATACGGACAATACAATATTAAAGGAGAATGAATTATGAAAGAAATTACAAGCACAGTCTACAAGGCATTTGACGGAAAGGAATTTATAGGCAGATAAAAATGTAATTTTAAGTGGAGGTAAACAATGGAAATCAACGAAACATACGACTTCTTTTGTGTAGATTGTAGAGAAATTGTAAGACAAACATACAAAGGGGCTTATGCAGACGGAAGTTATTTGTATATTTGTAAAGAATGTGGATGTGAAAACACGGAAGAACGAGAGAAAGTTTAATAATGAGTGACACAGCTTGTATAATTCTGTTTATTATATTTTGTATCATTATATTTCTTGCAATATTTACTTTAGAAGATTGGTAAGGTGATTTAGATATGCTTGAACCGAGAAAAAGAACGGCATTAGATGGAAAGACTTGGTGGTGTGTATTTGATACAGACACAATGAAATGGAGTACAATAACTATGTTCGGAAAATATAAAACAAAATCCGCTTGTCAAGAATTTATCAATCGTTATTGGAAAATTATGTTGGGCGAAAAATTGTTTTAATTAAGAAGAAGAGTATGATTTAACCGCAAGAAAGGTAGGGAAAAATAAATGAAGACAATTAATCTTGAAAACATTAAGACACCGCAGGACATTATTGATGCGTTTAACGTCCTTAATGAAAAGGCAATCGAGATTGGAACCCCAATTTGTCTAAATACAGAAACATCTACTTTTATTGATTTGTACTACCATGAAGATTATCCTAATAGGATTTTGGTTGACAAGTTTACAAGTAATCTTAAAAGAAAATGTCCTCGTTGTGGAAAGATTCTTTCACCGAGTGATGTAGCAGGATATGCTTATGTTTGCTTCGATTGTGACGAAAACTTTTATGAATGTGAGGTTGATGATTAATATGAATAGTGAATTTCAATATAAAATGCTTGACCGTATGAAGTCAGACTGTGAATACTATCTTGGATATGGAAATAGGAGTACAAAATATCTATGGGGAAAGAGTGTTGAAAAACATATTGAAGCCATGAGACGAATTTGGAATGAACTTAAAGAGAAACCTATGTGGCTGAGTATGGAACAGATTGATGAATATGAAGAGAAAATGAAGGAGGAAATATAAATGGAAAATGTTAAAGAAATAAGCAAAGGATTCATAAATCTTGGCGAAAAAGTAATGGTGTCAGATCCATGTTACGAAATGGGTACTTGGTGCCAAGACACTATAGACAATATGCTCAAAGGGATTTACAAGTGCGACCTTGAAATGTGTGATACCGGGTGGGGACATCGTGTTTCTGCAATTCAAGTTACACATGTGGATTATGTGAATAAGTTTCTTGCTTATAAGTGTCATAGTTGTGATATCGGTGTAGATAGTGGACAGGCAGGTATTTTTGATTATGAATACTATGAGAAGTATCATAACGGAAATACAGATGACGATTGGTATGGTACTGTTTGTGATAAAACAATATCTACATACAATGGAACTGAGTTTCTTGACGGAAACACAATTGATGGACTTGGCTTTGTTTCAAGTTCTGGATATGGAGATGGATGTTATGGCTGCTGGGTTGCAGAACGTGACGGAAAAGTTGTTGCAATTAGAGTAGAGTTTATTGAAGAAGACGAGGAGGAAGTGTAAATGAACGATAGAAGTGAACAAATTGTAGAGGATATCAAGTGGACTATGTTTGGTACAGAAGAAAATTTTAAGCATTCACTAAAGTTTGCTTATTGGTGTGGAGATGGATATTCTTTTGCCGTAAGAGATGTCGATGGAAATGAATATAGAGTATGTGTAATTAAGGAGGGAATGTAAAATGACACATCCTAAATTGCAAGATTTTATCAATCACACTTTAATTCCTGGATTTTATCTTGATGTAAGTGGAGCTTATTGTATTGTCATTAACAAATATCTTATTTCTGTCTTTGTAAATAGTTGTGATGAAACACTTGATGTTACAATTGACGGAATTAGTAAAGAAGGATTTTTTGATGATAATATTGAATGGGAATCTCCAAAAGATTATAAGGGATTAATGAAAACCATTCAGAGATTTGTCAAATATGCAGCAGAACACTAAAAGGGAGCCGAATGGCTCCTTTTTACTTGACAGAATACAAAATTAATGTATAATTAGAAAGGAAGAATATGTTATGATGAACGGAATCGTTTGGGAAACTAATCACTCGGGAAAATTGAAAGGAATGAAAAGCATTGGCACATGTTGTGCAAACAATAAGTTCTGTCTCGCAAGACAGAAAGATAAAGATGGTGTGTGCTGTCATTGTTATGCAAACACATATATGAAGATGAGAAAGTCTCTTAAGGAGCATTTGATTAAGAATGGTGAAATCCTTAAGAGTAAAATTCTGCAAGGGAACGAGATTCCTGTGACAAACGACCTCATTTACAGATTTGAGGCATTTGGTGATCTTGAAAATGAAATTCAGCTTATTAATTATGTAAACATTTGCAACAGAAATCCATATACTAAGTTTGGCCTTTGGACAAAGAACTATGCAATTTGTGACAGAGTATTTAATAAGAAGGGAATTGCGAAGCCAGAGAATCTCTCCTTGATAGTTAGCAGCCTTAAGATGAATGAGCCTATCGAACTTGATATGGAAAGATACTGGTTTGTGGATCATGTATTTACTGTGTATGACAAAAATTATATCAAGGTAAATGATGTAGGCATTAATTGTGGAGCAAAAAGCTGTCTTGTGTGTCAGACTTGTTATCATAGAAATACTGAGTTCTATGTGAATGAGAAGTTGAAATAACAATACAAAATTAAGGAGGAATATTAATGAACAAATATCAATATTATGTAAACGGGAAACCAGTAACAAGAAAGGAAATGATGGTAGAACTCAAAAATAAGTGCTACAAGATAATTCGTACTGAATACATTGGTGACATTGGTATTAATACAACGGAGACAGATGAAAAGAAATTTAATAGTTTTATGAGAAAGATTGGAAAAGGACATATTGTGCTAATTGATAACAAAACATTTCGTCGTAAGAAAATTTAAGGAGGAATGAAAATGAAAATATTTGCAGTATCAGATGTGCATGGCTTCTTCACAGAAATGAAAAAAGCATTGGATGATGCGGGTTTTGACCCGCAGAATCCTGAGCACTGGCTCATAAGCTGTGGAGACGCAATGGATCGTGGCCCTCAGCCAAGAGAGGTAATTGAGTTTTTGAACAGCCTGCCAAATAAGATGTTGGTTACTGGTAATCATGAGCTGCTTATGGAAGATGCAATTCGTAGAAAGTGTTTTCTATCTCATGATTTTCATAACGGAACGGCAAAGACAGCATATGATTTTTGTAAAAAAGAAAATGCTTGTTTGATGAGCTATGCTCAAATTCTTGGTGAGTTGCGAGACGATCCAGAATACCAAAAGTATATGAGTCTACTGGTGAATTACTTTGAAACAGAGAATTATATTTTCTGTCACAGTTGGGTTCCTGGTGGCAAAGACTGGAGATATGCTTCACAAAGCAAATGGAATAAGGCCATGTGGGGTAATCCTTTTGATATTGCGGCAGTAGTTGGCAATAAGACTGGAAAGACAATTGTGCATGGACACTGGAGTAATTCATATTATTGGGCAAGAGAAGAAGATCGTAGTGAATATGATGAGGATGCTAAATATGATATTTGTCAGCATAATGGATGTATCGGATTAGATGCGACTACGGTATTGTCACATAGAGTAAATGTTTTAAAAATAGAGGATGAATTTATAAAATGATAAAAGTTAAAGAAGATTTAACAGGAAAGAAATTTGGAAAACTTACAGTTGTAAAGCAGATAGAAGATTATGTCGGTAAAAATAATAGAAAGGAATCTCAATGGCTTTGCGTTTGTTCGTGTCCAGAAAAAAATATGATTAAGGTTACTAGGTCTAATTTGAAGACAGGAAATACAAGGTCTTGTGGATGTTTAATAAAAAATAATGCAAATAAAGTTAGAGCAAGAGAAGATTTAACTGGATTAACATTTGGGAGACTCAAAGTATTAGGACAAACTGATGACTATATAAGGCCAAATGGAGTACATGAAGCACGATGGTTGTGCGAGTGTTCTTGTGAAAGGCATAGCAGAATTAAAGTAGTTGGGTATTGTCTAAAGAGTGGAAATACAAAAAGTTGTGGATGTTTAAATAAAGAATTTATATCTAATTTGAATAAATCAATAAATCAATATGATTTAAGTGAAAATATTGGGATTGGATATTTTCTTGACGGAACTCAATTTTATTTCGACATAGAAGATTATGATAAAATTAAAGATTACTATTGGTTAAATAATCATGGATATGCTACTTCAAGAGAACAAAATGATGGTAAAATTGAATATATTTATATGCACAGACTAATTATGAATGCTTCGCCAGATGAAATAATTGATCACATTGATAGAAATAAATTAAATAACCGCAAAAATAATCTAAGGGTAACAAACGATTATGGAAATGCAAGAAATACAAGTCTTGCAAAAAATAATACATCGGGAATTATCGGAGTTTCATTTGTTGGCGATAGAAACAAATGGGTTGCACAAATAACAGTTAATTATCAAAACATATCTCTTGGCAGATATATTGACAAAGAGGATGCTATTGTTGCTAGACTTAAAGCAGAAAAAGAATACTTTGGGGAGTTTGCCCCACAAAGACATCTTTTTGAAAAGTACGGAATTGAATAATGTAATAATGAGACTCGTGAATAACGGGTCTCTTTTTAATTGAAAGGAGATTAATTATGAAAATTAATAGACCTATTCATTATACGCAGCCTTGTCGGACGCACGAAAAAATTGATTGGGAACCGTATTATAGAGGATTTATTGGAAGTAGACGAATGCCAGATGGAGTTTGCAATTTCATTTATGAGATTTATAAGGATGATGATGGGAATTACCGAGCCGAAGCCAGTAATAATGCCTATGGAGCAATAAGAGTCGCAGTTAAAAGTAGAAATTGTAAAAACGTACACGGGTCAAAGTATAAGGAAAGTGAAATAAAAGATCTAATGAACAATATAGAAAATGGAAAGTGTTTGTGGCTATATGTTAGTCACTGTAATGTTGTCGGTAAAGTAACAACTATGGAATATTGAAAGGAAATTAATTATGAAACACATTTATACTTCACCTCTTTGTGGTTGGGACGAATCAGCAGACCGTGTTTATGTGTTCGAACTTGAGAATGATGAAGAGGTTATGGATTTTGAGGAGATGAGCTTTGAAAAGAAGTGTGATTTGTTTGGTGTAAAAGAGGAGAATGATGTGATGCCTGGTGCGTTGTATCACAGATATGATTTTCATTGTACTGGCACTCATATTATTGTGACGGAAACTGTTGCTTATAATGTTTGAAAGGAGACTCACTTATGAATTGGCTTTATTGGAATGATTTAACAGAAGAAGAAAGAGAGATGGCTACAGAAACTTATATTTATATGAGAGAATGTGAAGAAGGTAGGAAGAGAAATGATGTGACTAGTAATCCTGATTATCCAGATCCAATTGATCCTAAAGTTGTACAAGGATGTAGGTTTTTAAGAAAAGAAAATGAGTGTATTATTGTTGACATTTGAAAGGAGATTTTTAAAATGAAAACTGGATATGGTTATAAGTTGTTTGAAATGGATACTACTGGTAAGTTGTATCCTCTTTTTATTGGCAAAAATAAGGAAACTAAGATTGGGGAATGGATTCCTGCAGAGAATTTGCCCACAAAAGGCTTTTCGCTGAGGCCGGGATGGCACCTTGGTATGGACATTCCTGATGCTCCATGGCTCCGTGGATATGATGGCTCTGATCTTGGACCTTATAAGGGAAGAAATAAGGGATGGAAACGAGTATGGTGTTTGTGTGAATACGATGCAACAAATGATTATAGAGAAGACGTGCTGAATCTTCCAGGTAAATGTATGAAGGATAGAATCCCAGAGAATGGATTTTACTGGTTTAATGAAGGCTCTCGTGGAACGTGGATTATTACAAGTGCAATTCGTGTTGTGAGGGTGCTGGACGAAAAGGAAAGGCTGGAGATTTTGAAGAAGAATGGATATGATGAAGTTGCAGCTTATGCAAGATACAAGGCAGCTTTTGAGAAAAGAATGGCAAGTTAACAAAATATTCTCAAAATTATTGACAATACGAAATTAAAGCGTTATTATAAGAGAAAGGAAGGTTGATGCTGATGAAAACATTGAATAGGTGCGAATCTGAAAACTGTGCCGCCTATTGTCGTCATCATTGTTGCTATTTAACGGTAAAACAAATTAGGCAAAAGAATTGTTTGCAAAAGAATTGTTGGCATCTGGAAAAGAATGCAGAACATAATTGGTGGCAACAAAGAGCAGCAGCAAAACGAAAGAGAATTGAAAGAAAAGAAAGACTTTGTGGAGGTATTAAAAATGTTTAAGAAGACAAAGTATAATGGCGAACCTGCATATGTTTATTACAACGCAAATCCTAAAGGTAAAAGAACGGACGATTGTGTGGTCCGTGCAATTGCAGAAGCGGAAGGAAGAAGTTGGGAAGATGTATTGAGACAACTTGTAGAGTATTCTATTAGAACAGGCTATATGGTAACGGCAGTAGAAAATTATACCTTGTATTTTGAGGAGAATGGTTGGAAGAAAATGAAGCAGCCTGTAAAGCGCAATAAACAAAAATATAGAGGTTACGAGTTTGCAAAGATTTATAACGGAAGATGTCTTGCCCATATTGGAACACATCACATGAGTTATCTGTGTGACCATAGCTGGTATGACATTTGGAACTGTACGGATGGAGTTGTAGGAAATTATTGGGAGTATGTCGGAAAGAAGGTGGACTAATGTATTATGAACCCTATTCATTAAAGATTTTGAAAAACAAACACAATGAAATGCTGAATGACCCCCATACGACAATTTTGTACCTCAAAGGCAGTTTTAAAATAAAACGCACCGGTGAGATTCGTTATGTAGACGGAGTATATATGTTGAAGCATGAGCATAGTGAGATATACATGTGTTATCCAATGACAGAGCCAAACGAGTATGGATATAATGGAGATTGTCATTGCATAAAGAAGAGGGACATTATTGGCTTGTGTCAAGAGATAATTAGAGCAAAAGAGCCTGAGAAATGGCAGAAACATGGCCTGATTTATCTTGATGGCAAGAATGAAAACCAGCCCGCTAATACATTCAACGGAACATTACTCTACGTAGTTATAATGTTACTTCTGACAATCTTCAATGATAGAATTATCGGCTGGATTGGTGCAACAATATTCTATCTTATTTGGAAATCTTCAAAGTATAATTAAAGGAGGATATTATTATGAATGGACGGCTAGAATCTGAATTAAATAAACAAAAGGTTATTAAGGCAAAATTAAAAAAGCTTCCACCTATCTTTACAGAATTTTATAGTTATATGGAAGAAGATGACAGATCTTATAATACAATAGAGCATTATATTGATTATAATGTTGAATTTATGGAGTATATTACAAAAGGAAAGAAGGACGATGAGTATTATAAGAATGTAACACAATCTAATGTAAGGCAGTTTATTTCTTCTCAGAGAACAAAGGAAAAAGAAGGAGAAATTGTAAGAACGGGTGATAGTATTCTTGCAACAAAATGGTCGGCAATTAAAAAGTTCTTCGTATTCTTGAATGATCTTGGTTTCACAGATAATAATCCGGTAGAGGGAGCAAAGAGACCAAAAGTAAAAGCAAAAGGTGAAGTAACATTCTTGGAAGAGGATGAGATTAGTAAGCTATTTGCAAACATAAAAGAAAAGTCTACAGAAAGATTGTTTAATAGAGATTTGTGCATCTTCTCACTTTTCATTTCTACTGGATTAAGAAAGTCTGCATTAGTACAAATTAATGTAGAGGATGTGAATTTCAAGACAAATACAATCACAGTTATTGAAAAGGGAAGAAAAGAAAGAACTATTGGATTCGGTGAAAATATGAAACAATTGTTATTAAATTGGCTTCAGGACAGAAGGGATTATTTTGATGTAGATGAAAGAGGTCCTTTGTTTGTATCACAATGGAATAATAGAATGTCACCAAAGAATATAGAATTGCTATTGAAGAAATATATTGAGGGCGTTACAGATAAGCATATTACACCTCATAAGCTTAGAGCGACTGCTGCGACACAAATGGGAGCACATGATGTACCAGTACAAGTAATAAAGGAAATTTTGGGGCATAATAATGTCAATACGACTATGAGATATGTCGCTGCACTCGATAAGCAGAAGCAGGAAGCTGTTAATATTCTTGATAGCATTATTTAAAACTTGACAAAATTAATATTGTACTGTATAATACAGTTATAAGGAGTGAAGAAGGAGATGTTTAACGAAGCGCAAAAAGAGACGTTTATAAAAGAGTACTTGAGGAGTAAGGTGGTTGCAAAAACTAGCCTTTATGCAGTTTTTAAAAAGACAGAGGATTTTGAAGAGAAACTTAATAAGGATGTGTCAAAGTTTACTAGGGATGAGATTCTAGATATGCTTGCAAAATTTAAGGCAAAGTCAATCAGCTCTTTGTTGAATTACACCATAGTTTTAAAGCATTATTCTAGATTCGTATTCGGAGAAGTTGGTACAAATGCGTATGAGTCAATTGGAAAAGCAGATGTTGCCGATATGGTAGACAAAGATGCAAATATCTTGCTTACAAGGGAGGAACTTGATGATGTTGAAGTGCAGCTTCTTAACTGGGTAGACAAGGCAATCGTAGAATTGCTTTGGGAAGGTGTCGCTGGTAAGAATATGAATGATATATATTCAGTTACAGAAGACTGTGTGCAAGGAGATAAGTTATGCGTAAACAGTAAAGAGTTTCCTATGACAAGAAGACTAAAAGAATTTTTACCGAAAGCGTTTTCTGAAACAGAATCTATGGCATATGGAAACACAATGAGGATCTCACAAGTAATCGGTAGAGGGCGTATTTATAAAGAAAGACCAAATACAAGAGGCGTAGACTCTGATGATGTGCATTTTCGCTACTTTTATCGTAAAATTCAAATATTTAGGGACTATTTAGATATACCTGGTCTAACAATGAAGAATATTGCAGCATCTGGTTTATGGCATTATCTTCAACATGGTATGAAGGAAACGGGATTGGGATTAAGAGAGTTCTTAAAAACAAACAAGGGAGAAATATTGGCAAAGCAATATGGGTTTGGTGATTATTATGTAGACAACATTTGTCAGAAATACGAGCAGTATGTATAAGCATATTGCTTATTATATACTGCTTACAGCACAAAATTAATTAGTAATTTATAGAAGGAGAACATTTGTTCTTGTAATTTATGGTCAAATATGCTAAAATATCCGTACAAACTTTAGACGAAAAGGGGAGAAAAACATGAGACAATTAATTGATGCATTAAAAGAAATAAAGGGGAAAAATGTAGATATTTATACTGAGCATAAGCTCTTTGACAAGCAACATATTCAGATGAAGTTTGTACCAGAGACAGAAGCGGGATGGGGGTTCCGTGTGTATGGACAGGCAGTATGTATTGATAAAGATGACATTGTTTCATATGAAATTGAAAATGGAAAAATAATTGTTAATGGAAGTAAGATGACAATAAAAATTATTTCAAACTCTTGACAAAAATTACATTATGTGGTATAATCCAACCATAAGTAGAAAAGTGGTTATACCACATGAGGAAAGGAGGCAGCAAAAATGTCGAGTTGACATTATGGCGAGTGTATGAAAGTAGGAGGATACTACCAATGCTGCAGTTGTGGTGCAGTGCATTACATAAAATATCCATATAAGACAGAAGAACTATATTATGAAATGTTTTGTGAAGAATGTGAAGACAAAACATCACAGTTATGGATAGGCGACAACTTGGATGATAAGTATTTATATTGGGATATAAATAACGATCCAAGATATTTTTTATATTAATACAGTACAAAATTAATGAAAGAAAGGAAATATAATAATGAATCAATTTACATTTATCGGGAAAATTCAAAGCATTAAGGATTCGGACTCATTTCATCCAGTAGAGAAAAAGACTTTTGATTCAGGCTGGTCTATGACTACAGTTAGATTTAACTGCATTTCTAGAACTAATCGTGTGATGTGTGTAGCACAAGGTGGAAAATGGAATGATGACAAAAAAAATGTTGTAAAGACAATTGCAAAAACTGTAACTAATGAGGACGGTTCTGTTACCAAGGGAGAAAAGATTGACATTCCTTGGTCAAAGAGATTTGATGAAAAGGAAATCGAAAAAGTTGCGGGCTATCGTAAATTTGTTGTAGATCTTGGGGATGCTCAGATGCGTTATGCACTACAAGATGCAGTAAAGGCATTTGAAAATGATGAGATTACTGATGAATTAATTGCCAAGACAGGATGTAATACTCTTGAAGAGGTAAAGGAAGCTCTTGATAAGAGTAACAAGAGACGCCATGTGTTCTTGAGTGAGTGGGATTTTGCCGAGTTTATGACTAAGGTAGTTTCTTCCCCTAAAATTAAAGATACTGTGTTCCGTATTTCTGGCTATCAGGAGGTGCAGTATAATGCAGAAAAGGGTCGTTTCTATGTAAATTATCATGTGAACCGTGTTGATATTGCAAAAGATGGTATTGATGAAGCCACAGATCTTTCTGTAGATTTTTATTTTGGAGCTAACGCAGTAGATGATTCAGACTTTGATGAAACTGGCAAGGGATTTATCAATGGGTATACCACATATTGGGATGGTATGATGAAGAAAAACGGCTTTACACCTATTACATTTGTTGTTCGTGATGAAAAGAAGCTAAAAGTGATGAAGAAGAAGCTCGTTGCAGATGACGATGAAATTAAGAACATTGGTCTTGTAGGAGAAGTAATTCAAGGTGCGAGTATGTCTGCAATTACTTATGAAGATTTGAGTGATGAAGATAAAGAGGATGTGGACTGTGGGCTAGTGACAGTAGAAGAGTTAGCGGCAGCAATGGGTGGACAAAAGGCAGGAGAAAGAATTTCCGAGATTCGTTTCAAGGGTCTAAATGCAAGAAAAAAGAATGTTGAAGATACAAGTTATACTACAGACGATATGCATCCTGCTAGAGCCGATGTCAAAGAAGATACAGAAGATGTGGATTTGTTTGATGATGATCTATAAGGGAGATTAATTTCTCCCTTTATAATACAAAATTAATGGAGGTGACATCAGAGGTAAAAAGGCACAAAAAGAACTCTATTAATAAATGGAAACGAAAGAAAATAAATGGTGCGTTTATATACATAGAACTCCTAGCAATAAAGCATATATAGGAATAACAAGCGATAAGCCTGAAAATAGATGGAAATATGGAAATGGATATCATAGTGATAATCAAAAAGCCTTTCATAGAGCTATACAAAAATACGGATGGAATAATATTGAACATATTATATGGGCTGATTGCTTAACTGAAGAAGAAGCAAAAAAGTGGGAAATAAGATTAATAGCATTATTTCAAACAAATTGTTACAGATATAATCATCCGTCATATGGTTACAACTTAACAGATGGTGGGGATGGCGCTAATGGAACGATAAGGTCAGAAGAAACTAGGGCAAAATTAAGTGCCATTACAAAAGAAAGATTTAAAGACCCTAGAAACAATCCTATGTATGGAAAGCATCATTCAGAAGAAAGTAAAAAGAAAATAAGCGAAAAACACCAAGGAAAGTATGACGGGGATAAAAATCCTATGTATGGCAGAACATGGTGGGATGAAAATACTCCACAAGAAAAAATAGATGAATGGCGAAGGCATAAATCAGAAGCTTCATCTGGAGAAAAGAACCCTAATTATGGGATTAAATGCACAGAAGAAAAAAGAACAAAATTAATTCAAAGCAATCCAAATACACAAGCAGTTATCCATATTGGAGTGGATGGGGAAATTCTTGGAAAATATCGCAGTAAAAGGGAAGCAAATAGAATAACCGGTATAAATAGGCGTATTTTAGGTCTGTATTGTAGAGGAGAAAAGAACACTCCAGATGGTACTATTTGGAAAATAATTGATAAAGGAGATAATTAAACATGGCAAGAAGTTTTGGAAAGAAAAATGTGGTAAGTAAGAATATATTTGATTATAATATTATGCTTCTGGGTGAAGCTGGCGTTGGAAAAACGACAACTATGGCAAACGTAATGCGTAAATTCTGTAAGGACGATGAGTACGTATGCCTTCAAATCGGCAAAGAGGATGGTTGTAAGGCAATTAGTGGTCTGATTTGGGACAGTATTCCTACGTGGAAGAGTTTTAAGGATTTCGTAAATGAAGTTGTAACGAATCGAGAAGATTGGGGCACACTACGTTGTGTTGTACTTGATACAATTGACCAGCTAATTGATATTTGTACACCTGCCGTTATTAGGGAATGGAATCAGTCTAATCTTGGTAAGAAGGATTTTATTCCCGCTAAAACTCTGAACCAATCTTGGGGTGGTTTTGGTAAGGCAGATGAGTATATGATGGGACTTATTCTTGACCAGATTTGGAAGCTAAAATCTGTGGGTGTCTCAGTATTTATCGTTGGTCATACTCGTAGACGTGATGTAGTTGACCCTGTAAGTGGCCTAACTTACTCTACTATGTCTGCAGCAATTCCTCTAAAGGACTTTGATGCACTGAAGACTAAAATGGATATCGTTTCAATTGCATACATTGATAGAGAAATGACATCTAAAGAGTTTGGCAGAGAAAATATTGTTACTAAAAAGAAATCTACCATTAACGAAGTATCTAATGAAGCAAGAAAGATTGCCTTTAGATCCAGCGCTTATGTTCTCGATAGCAAGTCACGTTTCCCTGAGATAGTAGATGAAGTTCCTATGAACGCAGACGCATTTGTACAGGCAATTCAGGATGCAATTGATGCCGCTGCTGGTGAGAATACAGAAGCTGTTCTTACTAAGGCTAAGAAGATTACCAAGAAGGTAAAGGCTGAGGAGCCTGTTGTTGAGGAAGACGAAGAGATTGATGCTACTCCAGTTCAGTCAGATGATGTAAATGAAGTAGAAACTGCTCCTTGGGACGATGACACAGATGAGGAAATTGATCTTTTCGATGAAGATAACGAAGACGATGAGGGGGCTTTCGATGAGAATGCAGCCAAAGCAACTATCAGACCTGCATTCAAGGCAGCAGATGCAGAAACCAAGAAGATTATTAAGGGAATTCTAAATGGTGCAAAGCTTGCAGATGTACATGATGAGAAGACTCTAAAGGCAATTCTAGAAGCCCTAGCTTAACAAACAGGGGGAGGGCAACCTTCCCCTTATTTTTTTGGAGGTAGACTATGGGAATGAGAGTAACTTGCAGATACTGTAAGTCTAAAATAGAAAAGAAAGATGCTCTTCAAATTCCAGGAGAGAAATATAATACATATTATTGTAATCAAGAATGCTATGATAAAGCAAACGCAGAAAAGAAAGCGAAAGAGATTGAGAGACTTGCAAAGAAGCAAGAGAGGGAAGAAAATAAACAAAAACGAATTGATCCTGTTTATGAGGAAATTGCAGACATATTTGGTTATAGAATTGCAAATAGTGTTCTATTTAAGGAAATGAAACTTTGGCGCGGCATTTGTGATGACACAAAAATTCTTGCGTATTTGCAGGAGCATAAAAATTATATTAAGAATAAACTAGAACGATTAGATGATAATGAATATTCACGGATTAGATACGTATCGGCAATTTTGAAGAATAGTTTAGCAGATTATAAGAAAACGTCAAGGATGGAGCCAGAAAAAATTAATGTTGACTGTGAGATTTATGAGCCGGCAGTTTCTAAAAAGAAAAAACGTAGAGGATTAAATGCTCTGGAAGATGAGGTGGTATAAATGGCAATTAATAAAAGCGATTTTATTATTGGTATTTGTGATAAATATGATGAAAAGCTACTGCATAAAAGGAGAGAAATTGAGGGTAATGTAATTGGGTGTCTAGCCGGTGACATACTTCTTATTGATGACTCTATGCTTAAGCCAACTGACTTTATAACAAAGGATGGTAGGTTTTTATTTTCCGTCTTGAAAAGTATGAGAGATAGAGGATGTACTGTTGCAGACGAGGTTACGACACTTACAAATATTACAGACTCTATGAAAGAAAAGTTAGAAGAAATTGGCGGATGGAGACAGGTACAGAATATAGTTGATTCTTGTAACATAAAAAACTTTGATGTATTTTTGGACGATTTAAACAAAGCAAATATTTGTTTGCATCTTGATGAAAAAGGATTTAATCTACTTGAACCAGTTGTTCTTGACAATGGGAAAGAAGTAGTTCCATATAAAATATTTGAGAAATTTAATTCCCAGGAGGTATTGGATTTTTATGAAAGCCAATTAAGTACTCTTGGGACAGTATCTTCTAATAAAATAATTGATGAAGGTTATATTGATTTCGACGAAGAGTTTATTGAAGGATTGGAGATAGGAACAGAAGTAGGTGTGAGTTTTGCAGATGCTGGACTGGATGTAAACGGAAATAAAATATCAACATTTCCATTCCTATCAAATAACATCCTTGGTTTGAAGAGCGGAACTCTAAGTGCATTTGGAGCACATAGTGGTGTTGGTAAGACCACTTTTATGATTGGTATTCTTATGTCTCTTATTGAGAAGGGAGAAAAAGTTTTGATTGTAAGCAACGAGATGGGTTTATCTGATTTTAAGCAAGGGTTCTTGATTTGGATTTTATCTCGTTATTTTAATTATAGAAAACTTCCAAAAAAGAAGTTAGCAAGTGGAAATATAGATGATGAAGACCGTGCAATGATTAAAAAGGCAAGAGAATATTGGCGTAAAAATTATGCGAAACAGATTAAGATGGTGGCACTGTCAGATGCAGATGCCAAGCTAACTTGTCGCATTATCAAGAAGCACATTCAGCGTGACGGAATCACGACATTCCTTGTTGATACATTTAAGATTACAACATCTAATGGAAGCAATGATAACTTCTGGCTGCAGCTTGTTATGGATAGCAAAGATCTTGATGCTATTGCAAAAAGATATGATGTTATTGGACTAATGACAATTCAGCTTGCAATTAACTCTTTGGGAAGACTATGGATGGACGCTTCTTGTCTAAGCAACAGTCGTGCAGTAAAAGAGGTTTTATCGAACCTAATTCTATTCCGTAAGGTATATTCAGATGAACTTGTATCTGGCTCTGCATATGATTTAAAGCCATTTAGAAGTAAGAAGGAAGACGGCAAGTGGATAGAAGAGCCATATTTACCAGATCCTAAAAATGTTTATAGATGTTTATTTGTAGAAAAGTCAAGAAGAGGTATTGACTCTGGAGACTCTGGAGTTGCATATTTGGTAAGGTACGATGGTGATTATTGTAGTTTTTATGAGACAGCTAAATGCAGACCTACTCATAAAATTATAAACTGACTCTTGACAAATCCAAATTTTATGATATAATTACAATACAAAATTAACGAAAGGGGTTCGACAATGAGTGATTAATGAAATCTTGCAAAAACTAAGTGAAAATCCAGATGCCATTGTCGAACTCCTTGAGCATTATGAGTGCGGCAAAATCAAAGTAAATACACGTGAGGTCAGATTTGCACGTGATGATAGACCAGAAAGTGGTCTTAATATATCAATTAGACTTGCAAACAATGATGCTTGTTTTGTAAAAGACTACGCTCGTAGTGAAGTCAATAACTTAGTATCGTGGCTTTGCAAAGAGAAGAATGTAAAATTTAAAGATGTACTTGTAACTATCAAGCGTATTCTCCACCTATCAGATGACTGGCGCCCACAAAATCGTCGCCTCATCTTTGGTGGAGTATATGAGCATATAATACATAGGGCAGATTCTCCTCCAAAAACATATGACGAATCAATTCTAGATGACTATTTAAAAGTGCCAAATGTAAGATTCCAACGTGACCATATATCACTTGAAACACAAATGGAATTTGGTATCTCATATGATGTAAATACAGATAGAATTGTAATACCTATTCGTGATCAACATGGGAGCTTGATGGGCTTGAAGGGGCGACGCAACTACGAAACTGACAATGATGATGACCCAAAGTACCTTTATTTAGTCCCTTGTCAAATGAGCAAAACACTTTTCGGCTATAGCACTAACTATAGTTTAATGTATGGTGGTACAGTAATGATATTCGAGAGTGAAAAGTCCGTGTTACAATGTGCAAGTTATGGCTATCACAATGCAGTTGCACTTGGTAGCAATAGTCTATCAGAATATCAGGCAAAGATGATTTTATCATTAAACCCACAGAAAGTAATTTTTATGTTAGATAGTGATTTACCTTTAGATAATACAAAAAGAAATATAGATATGTTGCGTAGTGTAGCAACTATGAGAGATTTACAAATAAGTTATTTTGATTGGACAGAATGTTTAGATCTTCCAGCCAAGGCTTCGGCCTCTGACGAAGGTAAGGAAGTTCTTGAATATATACTAGAAGAAAACATAAAAGATGAAACGGAGTTGGAGGAGGAGTTATGATATTTCCGATTGGATGTTTGATATTTTGTACAATTATTGGTGTTCCTATTTTTGTAGCGGTGTTTGCTATAAAGCAAGAGTATTTCAATCAGAGTGGTTATGATGATGGCAAAAGTGAAATATTTTTATCCTTCAAAGATTTTATAGATTTTTATAATTTAAATCCAGACAGATATGAAATAGGACACGATGATGATGGGAAACTATGTTCTTTAAATATTAAAGAAGAATATGATGGATATGATATGTATTGTAGACCTAGTGTAAAGTTTAGAAACAAATATAAAGTCAAATTTAAATTATTCTCATATATCAGATTCTATTATTGGGATAAACATAAACAAAATGTAAAGAAGAAGTACAAGCACAACGAAGATATGAGGGGGATGCTCGAACTTGTTCAAAAGGACATTGACAGCATCCGTAAACAAGCAGAGAAAGAAATCAGAGAAGCCGAAAAGATTACAAATGAAATCGTGAGGAAACTATGAAGAAATGTAGTGAAGAATGTATTCCTTGTTGTGATTATTGTAAGTATGTAGTTCATGAAGTGGTTGAATTTGAAAATGGTAAAGTTATAGGTAGCCCTATCTTTTGTAAACTACATTTGGATAAAAAGCATACACAGTTAGTGAGGGTGTGTAGTTGTTGTAAGGACTTTTGGTGTATGAATGCTGATAAATATATTATTGCAGTAGATCTTGCTAAGGAGGCAAATAAATGAAACAGGACATGAGTAAAAATTGCAGTTTTGGTTATCAAGTTATGTGGGTGAAAAGAGATAGCGGAGAAATATCTGAAGAAGAATTCATGCAATGGTACAATCAACACTGTGCAAACTGTCTTTATATGAATGAAATCTGTATGTTTGGAGATAAGTGATTATGCTATGTAATTATGGATATGGATATTGTACTGCTCCTGATACAATTTGTCCTCATTGGCAAGGTACATTTTGTGAGTTAGACTCGAGTCTCGCGCAGTTGGCTTTCCATTATACTTCTAAAACTAAACCGAATTTTATTATTTGTGATGAAAGGAGCATAGATTTTGAAGAGTTGGATTGATGAGCAGACTGGTTGTAAAATGTGTGAGCCGGATTGCGTAGATGAGTGGTTATTTGAGATCTGGGCAGTTGGTGGTGATTATGATGGAGCGAGCACAGTTGAAGATTTTAAGTTTCTTATAAAAGAACTGATATATTGGTCTCAGAAAGCAAGAGACTGTTTGTGGGAAGGTAAATTGTTTGGAGTTTATGGTGGGCCGGTAAGGAAAGATGAGGAAGAAAAGGAGTAAAGATAATGGGTTATTTCGCTTTTCCGGGTATGGGCTATACTCTTTCTTGGAGTATACAAGGGAGTCATAGGATAGAAAAGGCTCCAAAAGAGGTTAAAATAGATAAAGATATTGTTAGAGATTGTCATAAGTGTGTGTATGAGGTTGGTTGTCTTATGAATCCAGTAGGTTGTAAGCGCTATAAGAGAGACGCACCAGATGGAGGTTATTATGGATAAAAAACAGGCCCTTGAAGCAATGGAACGTATTTTTAACTATTGTGAGGAAATTGATTTGCACATTCCAGAGGATGAACGGACAGGATATGATATGCTCCCAGATGTGCAGTTAGTTGAGCACTATATTATGAGTAAGGATAATTAATTATGAATAAATGTGGGACTTGTAAACATTATATTGGCAGTGGCGATTGGAATCTATGCTGCACAGTTCAGCATCCAACGCCTAAAGAGAAGGAAAGGGGTATGACATTTATCTTCGGGCATTTGTGCTATGAAGATACGAATGCGTGTGATATGTATGAGCCGAAAGGAGAAGACAATTGATGAATTATATTATTGCTGGACTTATCGGAATTGTGGTGTGGCAAATTATTGGTTTTATTGCATATGAAGCAAGTGGAGAAAAAGAAGAAATACTTGCATGGGTTATACTTTTTGTTCCTGTTATTATCTGTAACGGACTGGGCTATATCTACCGTAAACTTTATTTTATGTGGTGCAAGAACAACTTAAATGGTTATATTCTTTATCGCAACGGAGTCAGTGTGTTTTTTCAGGTTTATATGACAGATAAAGAAGCTGAGAAGCTATATCATGAGGGTGAGAGTAATTATTACATCAAAAAATACTCAGAAGGTCATACATGGAAATCAGCTCCGTATAAAGGAGAGATTTATAAGGGACAAGAACAATTTCGTGGGCTTAATATGAAGAAGTTTTGGAGGTAACTATGTTTATTTTACTGTTTGTTATTGCAGTTGCATTGATTGTACTTGTAGTACTGAATGAAGACTTAGCGGAGGGTTTTGGAATACTTGGTTGTCTTATTGGTTTTATTGCTCTGATTGGAATTTTTGTTAATATTGGTCTTCTTGTTCGTGGTCGTACACTTGATGATAAAATCACAATGTATGAGCAGGAGAATACAGCAATTGAGCAGAGTGTTGATGTGCTTGTAAAAGATTATTATAAGCACGAGTCTGATACATATAGTTCTTTGAAGCCTGAGAATGCAGTTCTATTTGCTTCTGCATATCCTGAACTACAGAGCAATGAACTTGCTACAAAGCAGCTTGAGATTTATGTAGATAACAACAATAAAATTAAGGAACTGAAAGAGGATCAGATTAACTTGTCTAAAAATAGATTTTGGCTGTATTTTGGGAGGTGATTAATTTGGGTTTAGATAATGGACTAATATGTAAGAATATTAAGAGTAATGAAATCCCCTCTTGGGTGAAGCCAGCCTTCGATTTTAGAGGAGAAGACAATACGATTGAGCTAATATATTTACGCAAGTGCTGGGGAATCCGTGGTGAGATTCTGGCAAAGCTTCATTGTGTGGAAGATAATGATAGTGAAACGCCCGTGGAATCAGAGGATATTTTACCAATTGTAAAGATTCTGATGAAGTATTTAGATAAGGAATATTATGAAGATAACGCCGATTCTATTTGGGAGTACCCAGAATACAAGGATAACATTCAGCAAAGCATTATAAATTTGATGTGGTTAAAAATGTATATGGAATCGCATCCAGAGGTAACAGCATACTTTTATGATTCGTATTAAGGATGACACTATGCAAGATTATTTTCCAACATTTGAATCACTTGAATATCTAAGAAAGCAATTTGATCCATTTGAAAGACAAATACAAGCGGCATGGGATTATATTAATTCCGACAGAGATACAATGGGCCAGTTTTATGCATTTAGCCAAGACGAGTATGCCATGGACGAAGACTGGATTTGACAAATAGAAATCATGTGATATAATGACAGTACAAAATTAATGGAGGAAATTACAATGATTTATAAGGAATCAGTCATTTCAATTTTAGAAAATAGACAGAAGGAAACTTACCCAATAGGTCTGTATAGTAGGAACAAAGCCGACGATATAGAGGCTTTTGATTTTTGGCAGGAGCTTATTGATGCCATTGAAGCTATTTTAGAGGAGGATTGAATTATGAATAAAGAAGATTTTTTGAATAGTATTTATTGTTCCATTATGATGCTTAAATTTGATAATTTAGAGCCTAAAAAGATTTTCTTGAATTATCCTGCCTTTAGGCTTTGTCAATCGGAAATTCTTGTTTATAATGACATGACTCACATTCTCTTTGGATATGAAGTTCAGGCTTATAATGGCGGCAGTAACGAGCCAGAATATTATCTTGGATTGTGAGGTAGTAGAATGACTACATCTGATTATAATAAACATTTTTATCCAGCATATAATAAGGCAATCTCTTTTCTTGGGAATTTAGACCATGCTCTAAGTAAATGTGATGATAATGCTCGTATGCAGTTAGAGTGCATTGGTTGGGACGAACAAACTAAAGCATTCTTGAAGGACTCGCTGAGGAGAATGCATAAGGAAGCTCAAGAAAGTTATCGGTGGGATATGAAAGATTGGTGGAGAATGAATAATGAAGAAGATTGAAAATTTTCAAGTTGCCTTTTATGACAAAGATGGATGTTATGACGAAGACTTTTATGAATGGTGGGACACAAGCTGCTTTGATTATATATTCGATAATGATTGTCCTAAAGAATATAGACGGCTATTTGTTAACTTTGATGATGGCAGTCAGTATGAAATTAAACTAGTAAAGGAGAAGTAATATGTACGTTGTAACAGAAAACGGTAAGAAGCTTCCAGTAGATGATTCTGCTATTAAAGACGATTCTTGGGTTCCGTTTCAGCAGACAGTTGGACTATATGATGACAGTACAATTCTCAAAGATGTATGGATTCTTGAATTGGATAAGCGTGATTTCTTTGCAAGAAAGAGAGGCTTTGAACTTGAATTCGTAAAAGACTTATATTATGACCACGAGCCAACTAAGGAAGAGATTCTGTGGGCAATGTCTGCATATGGATGTACTCGTGGAGATATTGCAATTGTGCGCAAAGGTTATGAATTAGATATGGAGGGCGATTAATATGGAACCTACACGTTGTGTTGATCCTGTTGTGAAATATTGTCAGGGGTGCCAATATGGTTGGGTAGAATACCCTGATTGGATTGAAACGAGAGAAGATTTAGAGGGATGCTGTTTTAAATCTGGGTGTATATATGGCTTAGAGAATACTCAACCTACAGAGGAAGAACTTGCAGAATTTGATAGATGGACTAATAAATGGAATGGAGAGCAGGCATGAAAGTTAGAGAGCTAATTGAAAAATTAGAAGCGTATGCCAATAAATATGGAGACGATATTCCTGTTCGCACATTTGATTTAGATAGAGATATGTGCGATATAGATGAGGTTGAATTTAATCAGAATTATGACTTAGAATATTATATTTATTTAGGAGCTTAATGAAGATATGATTATTATTGAAACTTGCCCAAAGTGTGGGCACGATTTACAGAATACAGTGATTTGCACATATCCACCTATTCCTCGTAAGGAGTGTTGGAATTGCGGATGGAGCTGGACAGGGAAGCCAGAGAAGATTGTAAGAGTATCTTTCGATGGTAATTCAATGACAGATGACACTCCAACGCTAACTACTACAAATAATACGATAGAAAATATTAGTTTAAAAGATTATAATTGTGCTAGTACTTTTGATCCTGAAGTTTGTACTAATCGTTCTGTAAATCTTGACAATGGCTGATATAGCATTTGTTTCCGCATTTTATGCCAGAATATTGTTTACTGAGGTGAAGCATGAAACAAACAATTGAATTAGATGCAAAAGATATTAAGCGGCTAATTGCAAAAGAGTTTGATGTTAAAGAAGAACAGGTGATTGTTTCAATTAGCAAAGTATATAGTGGGTACGGAATTGGAGAGCATAAGGATTATGAAATTTATGCTACGGTGAATATGAGGTGAAAATTATGATGGGAACAATAAATTGTGTGTATGAAACCCCTTGTGGATGGTGCTCAAAGTGGGATAAGAAGTGTGATAAAAAGACACCAGAGCGTGGACAAAGAGCAAAGTGTAATCCTATTGATGATGCTGCCGCTAATAAAACGTGCCAATCAGAATCCGACCATGAGTGGGAATGTATTGGAATGTCCACAGGAGGAACGGATTATATGTGTAGAAAATGCTATGCTCGAAAAACTGTTCCTTATGTTGGCACAAAATGTATTACAATAACTGCGAAAAATTAATGTTGGTGATGTAAATGAAGAAAAAATGGAACATTAAAATTAATGGTAGAGGACTAGAGCAGGATGAGATTATAGACTCCCTGCTCTCTAGTCGTAATATAGAGGACCTTGACTCGTTTCTGCATCCAAGTGAGGAAGATATGTTACCACTTGAGAAGCTACATAATATTGACAAGGCAGCACAAGTCATTCTCGATGGCGTAGATGATATAGATAGTACATTTCTTGTGTACTACGATACGGATAGCGACGGTTGTACTGCTGGAAGTATTGCCACAAGATACTTGGAGCATTTAGGAGCGAATGTTTTTACATATATTAATGAGAAAAAGGATCATGGTATAAAGAATTTTGATACAGACCTTCTGGATGATGTTGATATTGTCTGGATAGTTGACAGTATTCAGGATTCTATTGAGCCATATAAGAGATTTTTGGATAAGAATGTGCAGATTGTAATTACAGACCATCATCTGATTGAGGATAAACTTCGTAAAGAGATGGAGAACTTGGGCATTGTGCTTGTTAGTTCTTCCATAGACTATGAGAATCCCACACTAAGTGGATCGTGTGTAACATGGAAACTGTGCCAGTATATAGACTATATGAACCTTGATGATTTTTCAGATGGGCTTATAGATTTAGCGGCCACAGGGTTAGTGGCAGATATGTGCAGTATGGCTTCGCCAGAGAATAGGGCAATTTGCGATAAAGCTTTTAAGAATCTGAAAAATCCAGGCATCAAGAAGATTAATGGTGGTTATGCTTTTGTGTCCAGAAATATAAGTTTTGGTATTGCACCTAAAATTAATGCTGCAAACAGAGTGAATCATAATGACTTGGCAATGAATGTATTCTTGTCGGATGACGAGGATGAGATTGCAGAAATTGTTAAAGGTCTTAATAAGTGTAGAGAAGAACAAAATGCAGTAGTAGATAGTATTATGCCTAGTTTGGAAGAACAAGCACAAGAGCAGTTAGATAACAAGTGTATGTTTTTCTTTATACCAGATGACGTAGAAGCATCTGTAAGTGGACTGATTGGCAATAAACTATTGGAAAGATATAATCGCCCATTACTTGTATTAAAGAAATACGGAGATGAATTTTCTGGCTCAATGAGAGCAATTGGAGTTGAGTCATTTAAAGAGTATTGTGATAGAACTGGTATTGGTTGGTGTTTAGGACATGAGAATGCTGCTGGTATCGGAATTCCAATTGTACAATTTGAGGAATTTAAGGCGGCAATTTTGGAAGAACTTGTAGGTGTTGAGTTTGTATGTGAAACTTCGGCAGATATTCAGCTTGATGTAAAACAAGTAACAGAGGGGCTTATTAAGGGATTGAATGCCATTAACAGAATTAGCGGGACAGGGTTTGAGCCAATTACTGTAATGGTTGAGACAGATGATTATACGGTTGGTAATATGTCTGGTGGAAAGCATCTTAAGATTATTGATAATAAGACTGGTATGATTTTTGTTAAGTGGAATTATAATGGCAGTTGGGACTTCGATGGAACTTTTAAGGCCATCGGAACACTGGAACAAGCTCGCTATGGCAGAAATGACTATAGACAGTTGACAATCCAAGATTTTACAGTACAAAATTAAGGCGGTGAATGGTGGATGGATAGTGAGAGTAAAGAGTATTATGTGTATATATGGTACATAGTAGAGACAGAAGAAGTATTCTATGTTGGCAAGGGGAAGGGAAAGAGATATAGACAGGTTTCACATAGAAATAAATTTTTTACAGATATGTACAATTCTCACAATTGTGATGTAAAAAAGATTTACGAAAATTTGACTGAAGATGAAGCATTTCAAAAAGAAAAAGATACCATTAAATGGTTTAAAGAAAATACAAATTTCCGTCTAACAAATCAAACAGACGGTGGAGATGGTACATCTGGCTGGAAGCCATCACAAAAATTTAAAGATAAGCAATCAAAAATACACAAAGAACAATGGCAAAACGAGAAATTTCGAGATAAAATGATGGCTATTCGTACAGATGAAAATGGGCCATATAAATCACAGGAGTTTAGAAACAGAATTGCACAATTAGTACAAGGTGAAAATAACCCAAATTATAATAACAAATGGACGGATGAAATGAAACAGCATTTGAGTGAAGTCCGTAAAGTCAATGGATTGGCTGCTAATGAAAACAACCCAAAAGCAACATGCGTAATATGTATAGAAACAGGTGAAATTTTTAATTGTATTAAATATGCTATGCAAAAATACAACATCAAATATGAAGGAAGTGTGACTGCTGCATTAAAGCACCCATTTAGGACCGCTGGCGGGAAGCATTGGGTTTTATATGATAAAAAATATTTAGACGATGATTATAGACTAAATTATTTAATTGATGTGTATTTATTGAACTCTAAGGTTGTACCCACTATATGCATTGAAGATAAAATTGTATTTGCAAATTCTACAGAGTTAGCAAAATATTTATCTGTTACAAGCGCTTATGTGAAATATCATTTAAATAAAGATGGCGTTATTATTTTGAATAATAAGACATATATTAAACTTTCTGAATATAAGAATTATGAGGAGGCAATATGAGTAATTATACAGTTTTACATTTGCACTCAGATATGTCTAATGGTGTTACAAACATTGACTCTGTAACAAAATATATTGAATATATTATACGTGCAGAAGAACTTGGTATGAAAGCAATGGCTTTCAGTGAACATGGATCAGTATTTGCATGGGACTTAAAAAAAGAAGATATGGAAAAGCATGGACTGAAATATATTCATGCAGAGGAATTCTATGTGACCGCCTCCGTTGAGGAAAAAGTTCGTGATAATTGGCATTGTCTTCTTATTGCAAAAAATTGGGACGGAGTGCGTGAAATCAATAAATTGGCAAGTAAGTCATTTAATAGATCGGATGGACATTATTACTATGCCCCACGCATTATATTTGATGATTTGTTACATACCTCTGACAATATTATAGTTTCAACAGCTTGTTTGGGTGGAATTTTAAATAGAGCGTCAGATGAAATTCAGGAAAGATTTATTGAATTTCTTTGCAAAAATAAGCATAGATGTTTTCTAGAAGTACAGCATCACAATGTTTCAGATCAGATTGTTTATAATAAAAAGCTATATGAGCTTAGTAAAAAATATAACATTAGACTTGTAGCTGGCACCGATACACATTCATTAAATGAACAACATGCAGAAGGTCGTAAGATTCTTCAAAGAAGCAAAAATATTTTCTTTGAAGATGAAGAAGGCTGGGATTTAACATTTAAATCATATGATGAATTATGTGATGCGTATAAGAAACAGTGCTCATTGCCAGAAGAAGTGTATCTTGAAGCAATAGAGAATACCAATGTTATTGCAGATATGGTAGAACCATTTGAAATTGATAGACACACCAAATATCCACATATTTATGACAATCCAGTGGAAACATTTCGAAAGAAAGTAAACGAAGGATATAAAAAGAATAAATATCTGAGAAAAAGATACCCACGAAATGTTGTTTCTGCTCGTATGAAAGAAGAACTTGCTGTATACGAAAAGGTCGGGGCTATTGATTTCATGCTTCTTGAAACATATATCAGAGAGTGGGAAGCGAAAAATGGCATTGAATCTGGGTATGGCAGAGGATCTGTATCTGGTAGTTTAATTGCGTATGCACTTGGTATTACACAAATGGATAGCCTAAAGTTTAATCTTAACTTTTTCCGCTTCATGAATCCAAGTCGTGTAACCAATGCAGATATTGATAGTGATTATTGTTCTATTGACAGAGAAAAAATTAAGTATTTCTTGCTACATGACAAGTTGAATCTGCCAAATATAAAAACTAGTGAAATTATTACATTTAATACAATTGCAATGAAGGGTGCGATTAAAGATGTATGTAGAGCACTTAATATGTCACTAGATGAAGCTCAAACAATTAGTGATGCTGTCACTATGGATGAAAACCATAAGTGGGTTATTGATAACAAATGGAGAGAAAAATATCCAGATGTATTTAAGTATGTAGACATTGTATCTGGAACAATAGTTTCTATTGGTTCACATCCAAGTGGTGTTCTTGTTAGTGATAGAGATATTGAGAGCGACATTGGTCTTTGTAGTATTTCTACATCTGATTATCCTGTATCAATGTTAGATATGCATGGACTTGATGGACAAATGTATGTAAAGCTAGATATTCTTGGGCTCGACAATATTGGTGTTATCAATGAAACTTGTAGGATGCTAGGTATTGATAGGCTTACCCCAGATAATGTTGACCTTAATGACGAAAAGGTTTGGAAGAGTATTCGTGATGATACTACACTAATATTCCAATGGGAAAGCGATAGTGCTCAGGCATATTTAAAGAAATTTATGTCAGACGAAACAATTGCAAAGGCTAAAGAAAAAGATCCGAACTTTTCTTATATTAAATGGTTCTCTTTCGGCAATGGCCTGATTAGACCTTCTTGTGCAAGCTTCAGAGATGATGTATCTTGTGGAAAGTTTTATGATAATGGTTTTAAAGAACTTAACGAATTTTTAGCACCAGAAGCTGGTAGAGTTGCAATGCAGGAAACAATTATGATGTGGTTACAGAAGTTCTGTGGCTATTCTCCTGCTGAGTCAGATAATGTACGTCGTGCAATTGCAAAGAAGAAAGGCACTGCAACATTATTACCAGAGATAGAGCAAAGGTTTATTGAGTATTCCTCTACTCATTATGATATCACAGAAGAAAAGTGCAAAGAAGTTATCAAACCGTTTTTGCAAATCATCTTAGATGCGTCGGCATATGGCTTTTCTTGGAACCATTCTGATTCATATAGCTGTACTGGATATATTTCTGGGTATTTACGCTATTATTATCCTTTGCAATTCCTAACGGCAGCATTTAATATATTCTCCGATAAGGAAGATAAAATTGTAAATATAACAGAGTATGCGAATAAAATTGGGATACCAATTAAAGACATCAAGTTTAGGCATTCAAAAGCTGAATATAATTGTGACACTTCGGAAAATGTTATCTACAAAGGTGTCAAATCAATAAAGTACATAAATGAAGATGTTGCAAATGCTTTGTATAATATGAGGAATCAGCATTTTGATTCGTTTATTGATGTTATTAAGGTATTTCCAGGGAATAGCAAGCAGCTTGACATCTTAATTAAGCTTAATTATTTTTCAGAATTTGGCTCTATCGGCACCCTTCTTCGCATCGTTGAAATGTATAACATGTACGGCGGGAAAAAAGTACTCAAGAAAGACAAGTGCTGTCTTCCAACAGAACTTCTCTCTAAGTATTGTACAGAGACAGAAAAACAATGGCGTGTGCAAGATCAAGATGGGCTTATTAAAGAGTTATGTGGTATGATTCCAAAGAACTGTTCTGTGCCTTTACAAAGCATATTCCAGTGGCAGCAAGAGTATTTGGGTTATATTAGTTATAAAGATGAAACTAAAAAGAATGTAGGATATGTGTTAAGTGTGAACACAAAGTATAGTCCGAAAATTACTGTGTACACAATAGATAAAGGAACTACAGAAGTTTATAAGATGCCAAAGAAGAGCTACGAGAAACAGCCATTTAATCAAGGGTGTATTATAAACTTCAATTGGGAACAGCGTCCGAAGTCTAAGTTAGTAGATGGTCAGTGGCAGAAGGATTATTCTGTCATGGAGAAGTGGATCATCAACTATATTCTGAATATAATTATATAAGGTGATATTATGAATTATTTTATTGAATATGATGAGCACACAAATCCTATGTGCTTTACCGTATGTGATGGCAAAGACTGCACTCACATCAATTGTCAGAGGCATATAAGCAACAACAAAGATATATACTCTCAGGCAAGACTACAATTAGATTGCGAAAAATATGAAAAAGCACTTGACAAATGAAATATATAGTGCTATAATCCAAAATACAGTTGAGAGGTAATTCAGTCAAAACTTACGCATACTGCCACCGAATTACCTCTTGACAAAACGAAAATGGCGTGGTATTATTCAATTATCAAAAGACACAATACAAAATTAAAGTTCAAAAAGGAGAAGTGTTATGACAAATGTATTCAATGGTATGTTCGGCAAGATTGCCCCTGGTATGTGCAGACTTTCTATGAGTGGTGGCATTGCAGTTAAGACGACTACTGGCTATAAGAGCTACAATGTGAAGAATGGTCGTCTAACGAACTGTGATAGCTTCGTCTTCGACATTGGTGAGGAGTTCTTCTTCGTTATTCCTACAAACAAGGTTGAGGTTGGAGACATCATTCTGGTATCTGGTAAGCCCAAGTGTGTTGTTAAGTCTGACAAGGATACCATCACGGTAATTAACTACGAGGATTCTACTGTAGAAACCATTCTTCCTGAGCGTCATGTCTTTATGGGCAATACCTATTTCTACGGCAAGATTGTTTCCATGTTCGGCAACAACTTTATGAAGGGCAAGAAGGGCATGGATAAGATGATGTCTTATATGGTAATGTCCGAGATGATGAGGGGCAGCAATACTTCCAGCAATGGTATGGGTTCTATGCTTCCTATGATGATGCTTATGAATGGCAATAATGTATCCGACATGTTTAGCGACATGTTTGATTTTGATATTAATACTTCTGATGATGAAAGTGAGGCTGAGTAAAAATGGGTAGCGGTACTTGGACGAAAAATGCTTTTACCTCTTATACAACTACTAAGGGGTACGCCGTGTCGATGGATGGTGTGGTCACTGGAATGTCTGCCAATGTGCAGGACAATTTCAAATCTAGAATGCTAGTAGCTGACCTTAATCCTAAGAATGTAATTCGTGAGTGTGTTGATTCTACCGAGCATCCTAACACGAAGCCGGTTATTCTGGCACTTGACATAACTGGTAGCATGGGTCGTGCAGCTATGGAAGTTGCAAAGCAGATTAATGTTGTGATGACCAAGCTATATGAGAATGTTACTGATGTTGAGTTCCTTGTTATGGGTATTGGTGATCTCGCCTATGACCGTGCTCCTATTCAGGCATCTCAGTTTGAGTCTGATATTCGCATTGCAGAGCAGCTTGATAAGATTTACTTCGAGGGCGGTGGTGGTGGCAACTCTTATGAGTCTTATACTGCTGCATGGTACTTCGGTCTTAACCACACGAAGCTAGATTGCTGGAAGCGTGGTCAGAAGGGTGTTATCATTACTATGGGTGATGAGCCTATGAATCCTTATCTTCCCAAGAAGGCACTGTCTGCCGTAACTGGCGATGACCTACAGAGTGATGTTGAGACCGCCCAGCTCTATGCAGATGCATCTGAGAAGTTCGACATTTATCATCTGTACGTTAAGCATGGATATGGTCGTTATCAGGAGGATGTTCATAAGACTTTTGGGCAGTTCCTAGACGAGAAGCATTTGAAGGATACGTCTGTTGATAAGATTGCAGATGACATTATTGATATTGTTACAAATGCATTTTCTGGTGGTAATGTAGTCACATCTAGTGAAGGTATTTCTTGGTAAAAGGAGATAAACACATGCCTAATGTTAAGATAGTAATTGGTAGTAACTTTGGTGATGAGGGTAAGGGTCTGATGGCTGATTACTTTTGTGCTGAAGCAAGTAAACGGAATGAATCTTGTATTGTTGCTTTATGTAATGGTGGAGCACAAAGAGGACATACTGTAGTTACTCCAGATGGCATTAGGCATGTGTTCCACCATTTTGGCTCAGGAACCTTTGCGGGAGCAGATACTTATTTTGGGGAAGAGTATATATTGAACCCTCTGGCTTTTAGAAAAGAATATGAAGAACTAAAGGCATTGGGATATTCTCCTCGTGTTTATAGTCATTGGAATTGTAGATGGTCTACTCCGTATGATATGATTACAAATCAGATTCTTGAGGATAGTCGTGGCAAGAATAGATACGGTTCTTGTGGTATGGGTATTTGGGAAACGGTTCTTAGATATAGGAATACCATAAATCCATCTTTTCAGCAGTTTTATAATATGACTAAGGATGAGCAAATTGCACTTCTTAAACGAATTAGGGATGAGTATACGTCTAAGAGGCTGTTGAAGGCTAGTCCTGAAGTTTTGCAGCAGTGGAAAGATATTCTTGAATCTGACAATTTAATCTACAATTTTATTGATGATGTGCAGTTTTTACATTCACATGTAATCTTTGATTATAGCAGAGTATTACAGCAGTATGATAATGTTGTATTTGAAAATGGGCAAGGTCTATTATTGGATCAGCGTCATGTCCAGTATTATGATAATACGACTCCTAGTAATACTGGTATTGCAAATCCTCATATAATCATTGAAAAGTATTTGCCTAATGCAGATGTTGAAGTATGTTATGTTACTAGAACATACATGACGAAGCATGGTGCAGGTGATTTTGAATGTGAATGTGATAAGTCGGAGATTAATGCTCATATAGAGGACAAGACTAACATTACTAATCCATACCAGGGGACTATTAGGTATGGACGATTGGATGTTGATGAGCTTGTAGAGAGAATTAAGGAAGATATTGGCTCAATTAACTACAATGTATCATTGGCAGTTACACACATCAATGAGTTTAAAAATAAAGAATTGCTAAATTTAACAGAGCTTAATGTTAAATATTTGTCTTATGAAGAAACTAGAAAATTATTTGAAAAAAGTACTTGACAAAACAAAATTAATGTGCTATAATACAAACAATGAATGAGGCAAGAACCTTTTACCTTGGCTGGTTAAAAAAGGACTTGACAAGTTTAAGAAAGTATGATATAATCACAATACAAAATTAAAACAAGAAAGGACAAAAAAGAAATGGCAGTTAAGTACATTCATATCCCTGAAGAGAAGAAGACAATCGCCGTGTTGCCCAATACAAAGTTCTCGGCAGTAGATCGCATCGTAAAGGTTGTAGGACAGACCAATAGTTTGTGTTTCAATCCTAACAAGTACCTCATGAACAATTTTTATAGAGCAGTTGTCGTGTGCCACGATGAAGATTCTTATAGTCCCGAAGAGGGTGAGCGGCAGGCTAAGATGAAGCTGATGAATCATTATTATGAGCAGCTTGATAAGACTCTCGATAGATTTGTTGACGATCTGAATACGGCAATGTTCGAAGTCACGAACCGTTTGTCTTGCACAAGAAAAAATCGAGAAAATGCTTGACAAGACAAAATTAATGTGATATAATAAGGAAGAAGTAAAGATGAAACAAATTGTATGTTTCTTGTTCGGAGTTGCTTGTGGATGGCTTCTCTGGAATAAAAAGTAAAAAAAAGTACTTGACAAAATAAGTAATCTGTGGTATAATCACAGTACAAAATTAAAGTGAGCCGAGCATCTCGTTAAACTGCTCGCAAATATGTCTCCTGTAGCTCAGTCGGATAGAGCGCTTAATAACGAGACTTGTAAAAGCCTTAAACAGCAAGTTTCAAATGGTCTGTTAAACCAGAGGTCGCAGGTTCGAGCCCTGTCAGGAGACTTTAAAAAGGCACTAGCAGCAACTTTACATAATATGATATGGATTTATATTGATGGTGCCTTGCCTTACATAGAGACGCTTACAGCAATTTAAAAAGATGAAAAATGATATTTTACTAATGATTTATATTATAGCGTCTCGTTGAATAAACTCCAAAGACACTAACAGCAAATTTTTAATGTGGAGATTATACATAAGAATGTGTCTTGGGATTTAGAAATAAATCAAAAAAAATGGAGGAAAGAAAAATGTCTTTTATGAATGCAGTAAAGAATACTCTGAACGAGGATTTCAACTATTCAGTAACTGAGAATGGTGCTCTTGGGTATCGTACATCTGGTAAGGAGCTGGTTGATTTAAACTTCGCAGTTTCTTCTATACGTGGTATGAGTGAGGAGAATATCTATAATAAGTTTACTAAGGCTTATTTTGAGGATAAGATGATGGCTTTACGTTGGCTGTTCTTCGCCAGAGATATTCGTGGTGGTCTTGGTGAGAGACATTTGTTCAGAGTGATTCTTAAGAATATGGCAAAGGATGACGTTGACATTGTTAATCACCTTGCTCCTCTAGTGAGTGAGTATGGTCGTTATGATGACCTATGGTGTCTGTTTGGAACAGATGTAGATGGTGTTATTCTTGACATCATCAAAAAGCAGCTTACTGATGACATTGCAAATATGGCTGATCATAAGCCCGTATCTCTTCTTGCCAAGTGGCTTCCTTCTGTGAATGCTTCTTCTGCAAAAACTAAGATGGATGCAAGATATATTTGCAAGAATCTTGGCATGACCGAGCGTGAGTATCGTAAGACACTTTCTTCTCTTCGTTCTTACATTGATATTGTAGAGGGCAAGATGTCTGCAAAGAAATGGGGAGACATTAAGTACGAAACAGTTCCTTCTCGTGCAAATCTCATTTATAACGGAGCTTTCCTTCGTAATGATGAGGAGCGTCGCAGAGAGTATCTGAGTAAGCTTGAAAAGGGCGAAACTAAGATTAATGCTGGAACTTTGTTCCCTCACGACATTGTGCATAAGTATTCTAGCACAACTGGATGGAGTAGCGGTGTCAACAAGTACGATGCAACTCTTGAATCTCTTTGGAAGGCTTTGCCTGATACAGTAAATGAGTGTGGAAACACCATTGTAGTTGCAGACGGTTCTGGCTCTATGTGTTGCAATGTTGGTGGAAATACTCGTGTTGCGGCACTTGAAGTTGCAAATGCACTTGCAATTTACTTTGCAGAACATTCTTCTGGTGACTTTAAGGATAAATACATTACTTTCTCTAGCAGACCTCAGTTGGTTGATTTTAGTCAGTGCGATTCTCTGAGAGATAAGTTACGTGTTGCATATGGTCATGACGAGTGTTCAAATACAAACATTGAAAAGGTGTTTGACTTGATTCTTACTACTGCGGTAAATGGTCATATGAAGCAAGAGGATATGCCTAAGAATGTACTCATTATTTCAGACATGGAGTTTGACTCTTGTGCAACTTGTGACGGTTCCGCTAGATATGGTCTTAATAGACCTAATGCAAAACTTTTTAAGGTAATCAAGAAGCGTTTCGAGGATGCTGGGTATCAAATGCCTAGACTAGTCTTCTGGAATGTAAATTCTCGCACTGGAACTATTCCTGTAAAGGAGAATGACCTTGGTGTTGCTCTTGTTAGCGGATTCTCCACTAATGTCTGCAAGATGGTTATGAGTGGTAAGACCGATCCTTATGAGTGCCTCGTTGAGACGCTTATGAGTGATAGATATGATGCGGTGGAAGCCGCATTGAAGAACTCTTAAGGAGTTAAGTATGGTGCTGGGCATCACCTTAAAGCTGCCCTGTGATATGCGGGTATGGTGGAATGGCAGACACAAGGGACTTGGGTATAGCCAGTGCTTTGGTAGGGGCAGCACCTACAATACTCACCAAAAATCCCTCGGTGAAATATCCGTGCGAGTTCAAGTCTCGCTACCCGCACCATCGACCTTTTGTCTAAGTTAAAAAGTATAGTTATATGGGTCAGTAGCGAATCGGCAAACGCGGCGGACTGTAAATCCGTTTCCTTCGGGAGTAGTTGGATCGACACCAACCTGACCCACCAAATGATAGTGAGTAGTGCAATAAATTCTTCCTAAGCCAAAGGATATAGTAGGCCAATCGAGATAATTAGGGGTAAGTATTTATGGAATCATGCACGGTTCCGCTTGCTATCATTACCTGCCCCGTTAGCTCAATGGTAGAGCATTCGGCTGTTAACCGAAAGGTTCTAGGTTCGAGACCTAGACGGGGCGCCAATTATAGGTCAGTAGTTCAGTGACTAGAATAATGGTCTCCAAAACCATAGACTTAGGTTTGAGTCCTAACTGGTCTGCCATATCCCCTGCTAGCTCAACTGGCTAGAGCACCCGACTTCACTACATAGTGTAAAAGCAACACCACTGAAGGATAATCAGTAATGTAAGGGCAGGACTTACTGTAGTGACAAATAATCGGGAGGTTCGGTGTTCAATCCACCGGTGGGGGACCATCTGAATGACAAGTTCAGAGCCTTGGTTATAGGCATCACCTCTTTCTAACGCCCTAGCAGACGGCATTGTAGTCTGCCAGATAATGCGAGTGGGAGGTAGGAATCTCAGGTAGTCTCATAAGCTATCAGAATCTGGTTCGATTCCAGAACTTCGCAACCAAGCCACCTATTGGGGTTCTCGGTGTTTCGATAAATGCTAGCCCTATGAGGAAAAGCTACTAAGTTGCTGACCCACAGCAATGAAAAGAGAACGAGGCTTACATAAGCAAAAAGTAGGATAATGCTTATAAGAAATCCAGCACAAAGTTGGTTGACGATAGCAAGATGCTATACAAAGCGGATAAATGGGTGGTCGGAAGTCCGTATAGTTGGGTGTTGACTAGTCCCAACAAAATCAAACATAGCCGAGGGTTGTGGAGAGATAGGGAGAGTGAGTGAGGCTAGCTCAGTGTAGGTTGTGTTTGATATGCTCCCATGGACAAGTTGGCCAAGTTGTCGGCCTTTCACGCCGGAGACAGGGGTTCGAATCCCCTTGGGAGTACCATATGGCTCTGTGGACGAACTGGTAGAGTTGCCGCCCTCTCAAGGCGGAGTTTGTGGGATCGTGCCCCACCAGAGTCACCACCAGTCCAGAGTCTTGCTTCGTATTGAGGTAACTGGCAATACATAACGTGAGACTCTTTTTTAAAGCCAACAACAAAGATTGCCGTCTTGTGAGCTGAGGGCGGGATATAAACTGATAGCACTAAAAAAGCTGTATCGGACAGTAAAACGGGAATCGCTACTAATCATTGGCGGTTGTTGGAATTATATTTGCTGATGTGGCGCAATGGCAGCGCAATTGATTTGTAATCAATAGGCTGTGAGTTCGAGTCTCACCATCAGCTCCAGTAAAAGCTCAACAGAGACGGTGGGATAGTGCTGAGCATCACTGTATAAACTGCTCGTTTTATGGAGGATTTTATGTGTTGGGAAGAATATATAAAATTTGCGAATTCTAAAGTAGTAGGAAAAGCTGTTCGTTTTTGTGAAAATGTAGAATGTGAAGATTGTCCTATCTATATTAATGATATTGAACATCGTACTCAATATGAGAGAGAGGTAATGCATATCCCTTGTGTTGATAATTTGATTTATGAATTAGCAGTAAATAAAAGAACATTAGATTAATATGCGGTAGTACTCAAGTGGTTGAAGAGGGTAGATTGCTAATCTGCTAGGCGGTGAAAGCCGTGCGAAGGTTCGAAGCCTTCCTATCGCGCCAGAGAGCAAGTGTGAGAAAGTTCTATATGTATTACTGCTCTATAATCAGACTAATAGACAATGTATCCATGGGTATGTCTAACGGTAAGCGTCTCGTAGTTCAGCTCACAGAGAATCTTAAAGAGTGTGAGTATAATATGGCCCATTGGTGAAGAAGAGTATCACGCTTGCCTGTCACGCAAGAGGACACCAGTTCAAGTCTGGTATGGGTCGCCATCATATGGCCAAGTAGTTTAGTTGGTTAAAACGCCAGGGAATTTTAACCCTGGAGACATGGGTTCGATCCCCATCTTGGTCGCTATATTTGGGTCCGTATTTCAATGGGAGAAAGCTTCTTTTGCAAGGAAGAGGTTGCGTGTTCGAGTCACGTCGGATCCACCATATATACGCCTGTAGCCAAGTGGTAAGGCACGGGACTTGTCAGACTCCCAGAGGTTCAACGAGGTCATCACTCGTGTCTGGCACCATGACTCCCGCATTCGCTAGTTCGAACCTAGCCAGGCGTGCCATATAAAATTTTTAGGAGGTACACACTATGAATTTTCGCACCAAGGAACATTATGAGAATCGTCTAGCAAAGCTTATTGCAAAGGGTGAAACGGTAAACGCCAATCTTATCAACAAGGTGAAACGGCAGTTGAAGAAATTTAATACGCAGTAAAGCGTATGTTCCTATATTGGTGGAAACGGTACAAAACGGTTGCAGCTACTAGCTAGCATTCGAGGCAAGGGGTGCTCAGTAATCTGTGTGGAGGAGTTTGGGATTACAAAGGTTAATATGCCGAGGTGCGCAAGTGGTCATAAGCGCCTAGACTTGAAATCTTGTGTGCCGATTTATATTCGGCCCGTGGGTTCGAATCCCACCCTCGGCGCCATATATGCCCCGTTAGCTCAGTTGAACAGAGCAATGGCCTTCTAAGCCATGTGTCGTTGGTTTGAGTCCAACACGGGGTGCCACATTTCGGGGTGTAGCTCAGTTTGGTAGAGCGCTAGATTTGGGATCTAGAGGCCCAGGGTTCAAGCCCCTGCACTCCGACCATATGCTCGTGTAACTCAGTGGTAGAGTAACGGCCTTTTAAGCCGTGAGTCGAGAGTTCAAATCTCTCCACGGGCACCATATATGCACCTTTAGTTCAGTTGAATAGAACGTCTGACTACGGATCAGAAGGTCGAAGGTTTGAGTCCTTCAAGGTGTACCATAAATGCACGTGTAGCTCAATTGGTAGAGTTCCAGATTTCCAATCTGGCTGTTGCGAGTTCAAGCCTCGTCACGTGCTCCATAAGGGGAGACTTTTGTCTCCCCTATTTTTAAGTAAAGAAAGGTGTTTATATGAGCAAATACAATGATTATATCTACGATACAATAGTATCTGCTTCTCCTCGTGTGGCAGAAATATTAGGCAACGAAATGGATCGTCAAGAAGAAAATTGTGAATTAATCGCATCTGAAAACTTTGTATCAGACGCAGTTCTAGCTGCAGTTGGTAGTTGCTTTACAAATAAATATGCAGAGGGTTATCCTACAAGCCGTCATTCTGGTAGAGAAGGGCGTTATTATGGTGGTACTCAAAATGTTGATGAACTTGAAGAGTATTGTTGCAATAAATGGCGAGAGGTTTTTAATACAGATTATCACGTGAATGTTCAGTCTCATAGTGGAAGTCAAGCCAATTTTGCAGCATATATGTCTGTGCTAAATCCAGGAGACACGATCTTATCTATGAGTCTTGAGAATGGTGCCCATTTAACTCATGGCAGTTCTGTCAATTTTAGTGGTAAGCTATTTAATATGGTATTTTATGATGTAGATAGCAATGGTTTTATTGATTACTTTGATTTGGCTCAGAAGATTGCAATATACAATCCAAAGCTAGTTTTGGCTGGAGCAAGTGCATATCCTCGCATTATTGATTTTAAAAAGATTAAAGAACTTATTGATGGAGTTTCTGATAAGTACGGTATGGCTACTCCATACTTTATGGTAGATATGTCACACATTGCTGGACTTGTTGCCGCAGGAGACCATCCTTCTCCATTTGGATTAGCAGATATTATCACGACAACTACACACAAAACCCTTCGTGGTCCTCGTGGTGGTTTAATTTTCTGTAAACCAGAACTTGCAAAAAAAGTAGATGGAGCAGTCTTTCCAGGTAGCCAAGGTGGTCCTCTAGAACATATTATTGCTGGCAAAGCTATTGCCGCAGAGGAAGCTTGTACTCCAGAATACAAGGAATATATTCATCAAGTTGTTCGCAATTGCAAAGCGATGTGTAATAAGTTCATTGAACTCGGCTATAATATTACTACTGGTGGCACAGATAATCATCTATTTCTACTAGATTTCAGTAAGACGCATCCAAATCTAACTGGTAAGATGGTTCAAGATGAACTTGATAAGCATCATATCACACTAAATAAAAACTGTGTTCCTAATGAGAAACGTAGTCCAGTACAAGCATCTGGTGTAAGAATAGGAACTGCGGCAGAAACCACTAGAGGTCATAAAGAGCAATATTTCATTGACAAGGCAGTAGAAATTGATAATATTATTAGCCACCTATAAAAAGGTGGCTATTTTTCTAAAACACACTTGACAAATGAAAAATGTGCGTTATAATTATAATACAAAATTAATTAAGGAGGTTTAATATGAGCAAAGTCTATGAAATCGAAGGAGCCGAAATTAAAGTAGTATCTGGTGAATTCACAGAAAACAAAATCAAGGGTCAGAAATATTACCACGCAGTATGCGAGTGTAATGGTAATACAATTCTGATTACAAAAAATATTACAGACTCTATGGAGTACGATATTGTTGATGATGTTCTTAGTAATATTTACGACATTCCTCAGATGCATCTTGCAAACGTTTTGCAAAATGAAAGTAATCTTGTCGTTATGATTGGTAGACACAAAGACGAGCCTTCATTTTATACAATCTATTATGGATGCAATGAAGCTTTTGAAAATATGATTGATGCATACAAATGGGCACACTTCCATAATGACTATGCAGATGATAAACATATGTATACAGAAGTTCACGATGGGCATCAGACAGCAATTAAATTTGAGGTGTAACGATGAAACAATACTTCTTGGATACAGCAAGTACAACTCGTCCCTACAAAGAGGTTGTGGATACGGTTGTCGATGTTATGTATAACCATTATGGCAACCCGTCTTCAACTCATGAAATGGGGCAAGATGCTAGAAACATAATTGAAAGTGTAAGAAATCAAATTGCAGCAGATATTAACTGCGAGCCTAAAGAGATTATCTTCCTAAGTGGTGCGTGTGAGGCTAATAGCCTCGCATTTACCGCATCAAACAAGGTTTTTACTACAAGGCTAGAACATAAGTCCATTGAAATGCTATGCAAAAATGTAGCGTACTTTAACAACGATAAATATGGCAATATTATATTAGCCAACAACACGCTATGCAAACTCGGAGAACATAATTGGTTAGCTTCTGTACACGCTGCAAATAGTGAAATTGGAGTAACTCAGGATCTTGAATCTATTTCTAAGTTTGTTCATAGATATAATAACATTCTTCATGTAGACGCTACACAGCTTTATCCAGAGCGTCGTATTGACGTTAAAGAGCTTGGCATCGACCTAATGTCAGTATCGGCACAAAAATTTCATGGACCTCGTGGTATTGGATTTTTGTATTGCAAGGATGGCATTGAATTAAGGCCATTGATTGGTGGTTCTCAAGAAGATGGAAGACGTGGCGGAACATATAACACTCCTGCAATAGCTGGAATGGGCAAGGCTCTAGAAATCAATCGAGGTATTACACACGATTATATAAATGTATGTACTAAGTTTAATAGGAATGAACTTGCCGAGAAGATTCTTGAAATTCCTGGAGTGCATCTAAATGGCCCAGAATTTGATGCTAACAGACTATATAATAATCTCTCTGTACATATTGATGGAGTAAAAGCTAGTGACCTTGTAACTTTGGCAAGCATGTATGGGGTTTATATCTCTGCAGGCTCTGCATGTAGTAGTGGCGAAGCCATTCCAAGCAGCACTCTTAAGGCGATAGGACTTACAGACGAGCAAGCATTAAGTACAATCCGCATCACAGTAGATGAAACATTAAATCAACACGACATTTCTAACGTTGTTAATATTCTAAAAAATCTTATTGAACGTCTAAGAAACTCTTGACAAATAGGAAATATCTGTTATAATAACAATACAAAATTAATTTAAAGGAGAAGACATAAAGTGAATAGACTTAAATGTATTGCATTGTTCGCAGTTGTAACTGTACTTGTATTCTTTTGTACTATTATTTATTCTAAGAATATGACAATCAATGAATTGCACAGTCAGATTGATAATTTTGACAATGTAATTGCTGAAAAAGATGCAGAAAATGAACGATTGCAGCTAGAGATTGGTCAACTAAAAGATTCGAAATATGAATTTAAATACCTTGGCACATACAAGATTACTTATTATTGTGATGAGAGATATACAGATCATATTTGTGGTGGCTCTGGCGTAACTGCATCTGGAATTCCAACAGAAGTTGGCACTACTATTGCGGTTGATCCAAGTGTCATTCCATATGGTACAGAAGTTTATATTGAGGGTATTGGATACAGAACCGCCCAGGATAGAGGCGGAGCAGTAAATGGTAATCATATTGATGTGTTAGTTAAAACACACAATGAAGCAATGAGTCTTGGAACAACATATAGAGATGTATGGATTATAGTACAAAATTAATGTTATGACAAAGAAAGATAAAACATATTTTAATGCAGCAAAAGCAGTCTCTGAAATGAGTGATTTCGAGAAACATCATATTGGGTGTGTCATAGTGTGTGGCCACCGTATTATATCAAGTGGTTGTAATATTATGAAAACACACCCACTTCAGAAAGAACTTAACAAAGAGCGTTTTGACGGAGATACGAATCATTTTCTTCACGCAGAAACATCTGCACTTTTGCCACTTATGAATCGCAAAGATATCAATTGGAAAGATGTACAGATTTATATATATAGAGAGTGGAAAAATGGCACCAAAGCATTGAGTAAACCGTGCCCTGGATGTCAGAAGCTCATCAAGAGTCTTGGCATTAAAAAAATTAATTATACGACAGATGATGGATATATTCAAGAAACATTTGACTAAGAAAGGATTAAAATTATGAATGAAGCTGATTATGGTGTTTATTGTAAGAAGTGTTTCCTAAAGAAGCACAAACTATCAAAGAAGAATATTGAACGAATTGTATTTACACCTTATGTAGAAGCCTGTGCCTGCTGTGGTAAAGTCGAGAAACTTGTAGACGATATTGGGGAGGATTACGAATGAAGACTTTTAATGACTTGTTTAATATGTGTGAAGCCATTGAAAATGATGGCATTATGAATGCACAGGTAGATGATATTGTTGAAATTGTTAACTTTGCAAAAACTATGCTTGGCAATATTTTATGGTTTGTAGAAACTTATGAGGACGAAAATCCTATTGATGCAGTAAATAATCATAAGAGAGATGCTGTAATTACTATGTCAAATATGTTTGACGAACTAGAATACTATACTAGGGAGGACTAATATGACACCAGAAAGACTAAATATAGTACAACCAGTACTAAATACATTTGAAAATGATGATATTAAAGATTTTGCAATTGTGTTACTAGACAATCTTCCAGAATATATCTGGCATGTTGGAGCATCGTCTACTGGAAAGTACCATCCGGCCTATTCACTTGGAGAACTTGGATTGATGCGTCATCAGATTGCAGTTGTAAGATTCCTAAACTTCTTTCTTGAACTTGAGCAGTACAACAAGATAATTCCTAGTAGAGAAAGAGATCTACTTCGTGTGGCTGGACTGATTCACGATGGTCGTAAGAGTGGCTCTCAGTCAGATTATGAAAGAAGTAAGTATACTAAATTCGACCATCCCCTACAAATGGCAGCAGTCATTCGTAGTTATGATGGTAAGTATCTAAATCACAATGAGATTGAACTAATTGCTCATTGTATTGAATCGCATATGGGCAGTTGGAATGTTGATAAAAAGACCGGAGAATGTTTGCCTAAACCAGAAGATTTACATCAAGAGTTAGTACATCTTGCTGATTACTTGGCATCTCGTAAAACCCTTACAATGGATTTTGAGAACATTGAAACTCCTAGAGTAGAATCTAAGCCAGAGGAATATGTACTGACATTTGGTAAGCATAAAGGGGAGAAGCTAATTGACTTGTATCGTTCTGGTGACGATTATGTGGTTTGGATGGAAGAAAATATTACTCGCCCAGACGTACAAGCGGCAATTAAGGCTATTAAGAAGAAGCTTGCAGAAGAAGACGATGAACTATAAGGAGGACAAAAATGAAGGTAGAAGTACTAACACTAGGCAACATTGAGAAGGCACTAAAGGACAGCAATATTCCTTTTAAGAAAACTTATTCTGGTGAAAAGTATAAAGTCATCGAGGTTGATAAGAAGGATGCAAAAGTATTGAGCAACTCCGTTCTCGAAGGTGCTTGGTGCAAGTTCTCTAATGGTGCCGGTGGTTCTCCTTGTGACATTTTTACAGTAAACGGACAGATGCTCATTGGATGGAGTAATGGCAATAATGATACTTACGATACTTTGAGTGATTATATGAGTGATGAACTTGGCGTAACAGACAATAATGATGTATGTGATTATGCTGCTGGTCTTGCTAAGGCTAACGGCATGACAATGAGTAGACTATTTAGATTTTATGAGGGTTAAGACATGACTATTAAAGAAATTGATAGACAAATTTGTGAGCTACGAGAGAAGAGACAAGAACTTGAGAAAGTAGAACGAGAAGAGTTTCTAAAATCCGCCAAAAATAATATTGGAAGATGCTTTAAAGTCAACGGTGTTTATGCAAAAGTACTAGATGTTCCACAGATTAAGTCATGTGCAACTCATATTGATTTTAATAAGTATCAATATCCTACAATATTTCTAGGTGGAACAGATGGCTATCCATTTGAATTAGATACCTTGTTCTCTGATGCATGGGGCGTTGGACATAATACTCTTAATGTAAACTATGAAGAAATTTCTAAAGAAGAGTTTAATGCAGAGTTTGACCGTAGGATTGGTAAGTTTGTACAAATGGTTAAGGAGAAGTAAGATGGGCACAAATTTTTATATGATTACAAAGAATAAGGAACTTGCACAACACTATGCCCCGTATTCTTATGAGCTTACTGATACGCCATACTTTGGTTATGAAATTCATATTGCAAAGACAAGTGCTGGTTGGTTGCCTTTGTTTCAAGCACACAAGGATGGCATTAGTTCTGTGGCAGAGTATAAGACCGCATACGATACGGGTGAGTTCCGTATTTATGATGAGTATGGCTATGAGTACAACTGGGATGCGTTTGACGACAGAGTACTAAAGCACAATGGTGGTATCCTTGGAGTACAGAAACCTGAGTGGCTTAATCAAGATAAACTTTCTATATGGTACGACAGGTATATGCCAGATTATGGGCCAATTAGTCATATCCAAGGAAGCCCACAGAGCTATAAGTTTATTAATCAGTTTGTGAATAATTATTTTGTTGATTCACAAGGATATGAATTTGACATACAGTATTTTTCTTAACAATACAAAATTAATGAGAGGAGAACAAAATGATTATTAATGATAAACGTGCTTTAGCATATATTCAGCATGTAACAAATATTCGTCCTATTGAGGGTGCTGACAATATCGAGCAGTGCAATGTGCTTGGATGGAATCTCATTTGTAAGAAGGGTGAATTCCATGAAAGTGATCCTTGTGTTTATATTGAGATTGATTCCAAAGTTCCTGAGAGAGAAGAGTTTGAGTTCCTTCGTGCAAAGGGCTTTAAGGTCAAGACGATGAAGCTTGGCAAGTTTAATTGTATCAGTCAGGGTCTTGCTATGCCTCAGTCTGCATTTAAGGAGCTAGTAGGACTTTCTGAGGGCACTGACGTAACTGATATTCTTGGTATTAAGTATTCCGTACAAGAAGACAATGCCCGTAAAGGCAATGGTGATCCTAATGCAAAGTATAAGTCTATGGCTGCTCGTCACCAGAAGATCTTCAAGAAGAAGTGGGCACGTTGGATGATGCGTCGTTCTTGGGGTCGTAAGATTATGTTTTTCTTTTTTGGCAAGAAAAAGGATAATCCTCGTGATTTCCCGACATTTATTTCAAAGACTGATGAAGAGCGTGTAGAAAATCAGCCTTGGCGTATTGGTGACGGCAAGACTTATCTTGCCACAGAAAAGCTAGATGGCACTTCTTGTACTTATGCTCTTGAGCGTAAAGGACGTAATAAGTTTGAGTTTTATGTTTGTTCTCGTAACGTAAGACAGCAGGACGAGAAGCAGGAGTGCTACCATGACCATAACATCTATTGGGATTTGGCGTTCAAGTACAATATTGAGCAGCATTTGAAGGATTTTCTGAATCAGTTCCCTTGGCTCAAGTGGGTATGTATTCAGGGTGAGGGTGTAGGTTTTGTTCAGGGTAATCCTCTGAAACTTACTGAGGACGATTTGTATGTATTTAATTTCAAAGAGTCCCAGACTGGTCGCTGGTCTTCTATGGCAGGTGCGGGACAGGTGCGTGAGTGGGGAATGAAATGGGTTCCTATTCTTGGAGAAGTTCAAATGCCAGATACTATGGAGGAACTTAAGATTCTTGCAACTGGTAAGTCCAAGGTTAATCCAGATGTAATGCGTGAAGGTATCGTGTATCGTTCTTTGGATGGTAGTGATTCTTTCAAGAATGTCAGTAGAGAGTACCTACTAAAACATAATGGATAAAGGAGAATTAATATGAAAGATAACATTGGAACTGTAGTCGGAGCAATTATTGGTGTAATTATACTTTGTATTATCGAACCTATCATCATCTTCGGTGCCGGTTGGTTTGGCGGTTGGATTCTAATGAAGATTGTTGGTAGCGCTGTTGTAACCGGACTGAATACTTTGTTTGGAACAACTAGATTTATGCCAGACCTAATTCCTGTAGTGTGTGGTGTACTGGCTGTGGTTGGTAGTTATTTTAAGACGAGTGTAAGTAATAGAGAGAAGTAAATTTATATTAAAAAATACAAAACGATACAAAATTAATGTTATTGAGGTGGTTTTGTGTCAAAATTTATAGATATGACTGGTTGGGTCATGAAAGAACATGGTGTGCCAGACAGTAGGTTGACCGTAGTTGGACGTAGTGAAGATTATATTAGTCCTAATGGATATCGTGAAATTAGATGGGATTGCACATGCGAATGTGGTACACAGCATGTAATTGTAGATGGCACACGATTAAAAAGTGGAAAAACTAAAAGCTGTGGCTGCTTAAGAGTAGATAAGCTTCATGACTTACATTTTAAAGATTTAACAAACCAACAATTTGGTAGGTTGACCGCAAGGTATGTTAACAAAGAGGCTACAAAAAATGATAAGCATCGCCGTATAATATGGCACTGCGATTGTATATGTGGAAATTCATGCGACGTTGCAGCAAATAATCTAACTGGACTTAGAACTAGAAGTTGTGGTTGTTTGCAAAAAGAAATGGCTGCTAATATTAATTCAAAAGAGATTAGAAAATATGATCAAAATGGAAATTTGATTTTTAAATTATGCCCATGTTGTAACCAATGGCTACCACTTACAGCCTATCAAAAGCGTAAACAAAGTATAGATGGATACGCTAGTATGTGTAAAATATGCTCTTCATATAAGCTTGGTTGTAGATACAGTTCTTATCGCACTAATGCCAATTCGCATGGAAGGGCCTTTGACTTAACATTAGAAGATTTTGACGACATAACAAAACAACCGTGTTATTATTGTGGCGGATTTAATGGTGTATTTCAAAGTGTACCATTTTCTGGAGTGGATAGAATTGATTCAAGCAAAGGGTATACAAAAGATAATGTAGTACCGTGTTGTGGAAAATGCAATAGAATGAAAGGCGATTTGCCACAAGATAAATGGATACAACACTTACAAAAAATATTAAATCATTTAAAGATCGCAATTAAGAAAGAGATTGGTGATTAAAAAATGAATAGACCAACTTTAATACTGCTTGTTGGGCCACCAGGAGTAGGTAAGACTACATATGCAGAAAAATATATTTCAAAGCATAGTAATACAGTTCATTTAAGTTCTGATAAAATTCGTAAGGAACTATGGGGTGATGAAGCTACACAAGGTGATAACAACGAAGTGTTTTATAGAATGCAAACCAGAGCGGTTGACGGCCTAAATTTCGGTTATGATGTCATTTATGACGCAACAAACATGACCAGAAAAGACAGAGCTAGAATTATTGCGGCTTGTCCTAAGTTTGCTAGGATTGAAACACACATTATTTGGGCGCCAATTGAAGCTTGCATTGAGCGCGATGCTGCAAGAAAGCGTACTGTTGGTAAGGAAGTTATCGACAGAATGTTGAAACGATTTCAGGCCCCCTATTATGATGAGGGTATTGACGAGATTAGTATTATTCAACCAGGGAATTTTAATAGGGATACATATTTTGAGTGTATTATTAATGCTATGAAAATTCCACACGATAATCCTCATCATCAATTGGATATTTACAATCATTGTAGGGAAGCATTCAATTATGCGGTAGAAAAGAATTTTGATTGGGAAATTCGTGAGGCCGCATATTGCCATGATTGTGGGAAACCATATGTGAAGTCTTTTGTTAACAAAAAGGGTGAACTTTCTGATGCTGCTCACTATTATCAACATCAATGTGTAGGAGCATGGATAGCTTGTGGAATTACATTTAATATTCATACTATTTGGCTCATCAGCACTCATATGGCTCCTTTTTTAAATGAGAAGTATTATAAGAATCTATCACCTTATTTAAAGACTATGGTAGATCAGCTACATGAGTGCGATATACAGGCACATTAACCAATTAGGTACGGCATTTTGCCGTACCTTTTGTGCAATATACCAACTTGACAAATGAGTAGTATATGATATAATTACAGTACAAAATTAAAGGAGGAATATTTAAATATGTATATATATGAAGTATATGCATTACGTTCTGACGGTGAAACTCGTACTAAAATGATTAAACGCAAAAATCCAATCTCTGATGATAGATGTGAAAAAATCGGGGGAAACTGGGCTGACTATTTAGCACATACAACTAATTATAATTATGTTTTGTGGGGATGTAATTTTATCAAAAAATGTTAAGGAGGAACAAATATGTACCCTATCCAGATGAAGCTAAAGAAAAATGATAAAGTAGTTTCTGTATATAACATTTCTGTAGGAGTAAATGGAACTACTTCTATTGCCACATATTATGACGGAGAGAATTGGTATACAACAAATGTTACAAAGCTATATCCTATTGATCCGTCTGAGACTAGTCGTAATAAAGCTGCAAAGAGGATTCGAATTCTTCATGCAGAATATGTGACTTCTGATGACGAAACGTTTTCTACAATGCGAGGGGCAATTGATCACGAATATGAAATTATGAATAATGAAGGAGAATAAATATGAAGACTATTCGAAGCAACGTATTTGAGACGAACTCATCTAGCACTCACAGTATTGCTATTCCAAAGAATTGTAAAGCAACTAATTTCATTTCATTTCATGTAGGTGATTTTGGTTGGGGCTGGGAAGAAGTAAATCCAGCGGATTATTTTTACACAGCAATTTATGAAACGTCTAATACAGAGAACGAAGTTGAAAAGAAGATTCAAACCCTAAAGGATATTCTAGATTCTCATAACATTGAATATTATTTTGAAGATGTAAAAACTCACATTTCTTCTTATGGCAATAACTATTATCTATATCTTGATGATGGTTATATTGACCATGGCAGCGAATTGACGGATTTTGTAAATGAGCTACTGGACGATGGAGACAAACTTGTACGTTTTCTGAGTAGAGGACTGGTATTTACTGGCAACGATAATTCTTATGCTGAAGAGCGTTGTTTTATTGATAGGGACCAAGAGTATGTCGATGATTATAACTATGATACTCACACAGCATTTAAGATTAAAAATCCTTATTATATGACAGATCACAATGAATATGATTGGTATTGGAAGGGGAATTAACTATGAGACAGGTAAGACGAATGACATTTGAAACAAACAGTTCTTCTACTCACTCAATTACTATTTGTCCACGGGAAACCTATGATAAGTGGCGTGATGGCAAGGTTTTGTTTGGAGATTGGAATCAAGACTTTATTGAAGCGGAAGAGTTAACTCCTCGTGATTATGAGGAGGCTGGAATTAAGTATGAAGCTTGTAAGTGTAAGTATTACAAGAGCTGGAATGAGCTAAGTGCAGAAGAGAAGAAGGAATATACTATAGAGTATGTACTAACAGATAAAAAGAAGAAAGGCTATGATGAGTATCTAACATACGATGAGTGGCGTAGCAGACACGACTGCCTTGAAACATATACTGAGCATTATAAGACTAAGAGCGGTGACGAAATTGTTGCCTTTGGATATTACGGCTACAATTAAGATTAAATATGAATAATATTTTAGAAAAATTAATTAGAACCAATTTGTTCGACGCAGAAAATCAATATTTGAAATTGTATGTAGAATTAATTATTTCGAATTTAAATCAAGAAAAAATTAAATTTAAAACTCAGGAACATCATATAATTCCAAAATCATATTATAAAGATAATCGTTTAGAGGTTGACAATTCCAAAGATAATCTTGTCAATCTTTTATACAAGGATCATATCTTGGCACATTATTATCTAGCTTTAGCGTCCACAGATAAATTGTTTAGATATCAAAATACAATGGCAATTCAACATGTTTTTGGCAATAAGCATGTTAATTGTGAAGAAATAAATATTAGCACATTAAACCTTGATTCATATCAGTCTTTATATGAAGAAGCGATGCAACATCAAAAAGATAATGCTTATTACACACACAAAGGAAGGAAAAGATCTCAAGAAACAATAGAAAATTTAAGAAGGGCAAATAAAGGAAGAATATATGTCAACAACGGAGAAGTAACAAGAATGATAAAACCAGATGAATTAGATTCATTTTTATCAAACGGTTATGTGTTAGGTAGAAATTATTCTCCAAGTGAAGAAACAAAAGAAAAAATGAGAAAATCTAGTGTTGGACATACAGTATCAGAAGAAACCAAAGAAAAAATAAAGAAGAAAAGGGCAAATCAAGAAATGGGTATTTGGGTATTTGATGACACACATTCAATCAAAATAAAAAAATCTGAAGAATCAGAGTATTTATCTAATGGGTGGATAAGAGGAAGAAAACCTTGGAAATCAAATAATACTTAAATTTATATTAGGAGAATTTATGAGCCTTTGTGAATATTGCAAAAGTCGCTATTCTTGGGATTGTGATGATGGTCTTGCATATCCTGAGCATGGATGCGAAAATTTTACACTAGACTACTGTACTCTAACAGATGAGCAGAAAGAAAAAATTATTGATATATTAACACCGAAAAGGAGCTATTATGATGAATGGTAATTGGGTAAGTTATCAAAATGGTAATTATACTGTAACAATTGATTTGGACACAGGAACAAAAATTAGAGAAAATGATTTAGATTTTTTTAATGCAGAAACAGTAGAGTCTATGGATATCAAGATTACAAATCGTTGCAATATGAACTGTCCGATGTGCCACGAGGATAGCAAGTGTGATGGTGCTCATGGAGACATTATGTCTGAGAGCTTTATTGATAGGCTCCATCCTTATACTGAACTGGCTCTTGGTGGCGGTAATGTTCTTGAGCATCCTGACTTCTATGATTTCCTTGTTAAGTGCAAGAATCTCAAGCTTATTTGTAACACTACTATTCGTCAGGAACACTTTATGCAGAACCTTGACTTTATTCGTAAGCTTCGTGACGAGGGACTTATTTATGGTCTTGGTATTTCACTCTCTAATCCTTGGCAGGATGGTTTCGTTGATGCTGTAAAGGAGTTTCCAAATGCAGTCATCCACGTTATCAATGGTATTGTAACTATGCAAGACCTTGAGCGACTTCGCTATTATGGTCTTAAAATTCTAATTCTCGGCTATAAGGAATTTCGCCGTGGTGAAAAGCTTTATGAGAATGTCGATGCAAAAGAGTGCATTGATGGTCTTAAACAAGACTTGTACAATTATCTACCAGAGATTGTAGGTCACGGTTGGTTCGATGTTGTTAGCTTTGACAACCTCGCTATCAAGCAGCTTAACCCTCAGCGTATTATGTCCAAGGAAGCATGGGATGAGATGTACATGGGTGATGATGGGTTTGATGGTGAGATGACTTCAGCGTCTATATATGTAGATATGGTAAAATGTGAATTTGCTCGTAACTCTTGTGCAGTAGACCGTTATCCTATCATGGATGACATCAAGGATATGTTTAACTTTTTGAGAGGTAGAAATGGATTGGATTAATATCAATGATAAATGGCCTGAGAAATATCAGGACGTAATTATATGTACCAACGAAGGCATCGTAAAATCAGCCCTCCATATGGGTAATGCGAAGTTTAACACATACCTTCAAGTTGTATATTGGATGCCAATGCCAGAGGCTCCAAAGATTGAAACTGTAAAAATTAAAGAAAAGCCAGTAAAGAAGAAGCGTGGAAGACCAAAGAAAGGGGTATGACTGATGCGAAATAAAATTATTACATTGATTCTAACTGTATTTCTTGTTTTTTGCCTAGCTGGATGTAGTTCAACATTTACTGGTTCTAAAGACTACATAAAACGCACCAATGGTAGGCTACAGTCTACAATGATGCAAGATTTATATTATGATACAAATACAAAAATCGTATATATACTTTTTAATGAATGTGCTGGATATTCTGGCTACGGTTATATGTCTCCTTATTATGCACCGAACGGAATGCCCTATGTTTATAACATACAAACCAATAGCCTAGAAGAAATCGTTAGGGAGGATTAAAGATGGATAGGACTACGCTTGGCGACCGTATGAAAAATAACTATGAGAATATTACTCGATACTATCTTACTCGTAGGATGCCTGTGATTATTAGACTAGATATGAAAGCTGGTCATACTTTTACTAGAGGCATGAAGAAACCTTTTGATGATATTTTCGTCAAGACTATGCAAGATACCATGAAGTATCTCTGTGAGAACATCCAAGGCTGTGTCCTTGGCTATACTCAGAGCGATGAGATTTCTCTTGTACTTACTGACTATGCAGAGCTTACAACCGACGCTTGGTTTGGAAACAACCTACAGAAGATGTGTAGCGTATCTGCAAGTATGGCAACGCTGGCATTTAATAAAGCATTTAACGACAATATTGTAAAGTATATTGACAACAATCTTAATGCCGATTGTGGTGTTGCAAAGGATTTAACCGAATATACAAAAATTCTCATTAACGCAAGAAATAAAGGTGCTATGTTTGATTCTCGTGTCTTTACAATTCCCAAAGAGGAAGTTTGCAATGCGCTAATCTGGCGACAGCAAGATGCCACTCGCAACTCTATCCAGTCTGTAGGTCAAGCAAACTTCAGTCAGAAAGAACTTCACGGTAAGTCTTGCAACAACATTCAGGATATGCTTATGCTACAGAAGGGCATCAACTGGAATGATTATTCTACAACTCTAAAGCGTGGTAGCTGCTGCATTAAGGCTGATGATAGTCTTACCGAGTATGATGAAGTAGGAAATATTTGTGGTTATACCGAGAGAAGTAAGTGGGTAATTGATAATGAGATTCCTATCTTTACCCAGGACAGAAACTATGTTGAGAAACTAATTTGAGGTGAAATTATGACTACCATTTATAAGTGTGATACTTGTGGACGGAAATTTAAAAGCCCTAAAGAATGTAGGATGTGTGAAGTATCTCATATGGCTCCAGTAGATAGAATTAAATGTTTGATTATGCTTAATTGTGGAAATGTTTGTGATTATTGCGACAATTCATATTATGTGTATGGTTGTGAACAAGATTGCGAATATAAGGATTGCAGACATTCAAATAATTATAAAGACTTTATTCCAACAGAGCCTTTGCACGACAAGAGTATTAGTGGCGTATGAAACATTCTAACTTATATTGGATGATTTGTTGGAGTTGTAGAAAGAAGTATGGCAAATATGGAGCCAGATATGCAATGAGAGCAATCGCAAAGAAAAGAGGGATTAAATGAGTTATTGGGATTATGATGAACCTGTGTGGGAACCTTCGGAAGCAGATGAACTTTTTGACGAAATGAAATCAAAACTTGTTGAAGCAGCAAAAGCTTCTTTGAAGAACGATATGGAATCTCTAAAACGTCGTAATGAATATCTCGAGAAGCGAAATAAAGAGCTTGAGGAAAAAGCACAAGAAGTGTCAAGAAAAGAAAGTGACTTGGAATTCAAATCACGAAATATTCGGAGAGAAGTGGAGAAAGAATTTTATAAGACTGCTATTGATGATATCTTTAAGGACGCCATTGAACAATCTCAGCTCTGGTTTGCAGATAATAAACCACATGAAAAGCCTAAGTGTGATAAATGTGATGAAAATAGAAACTGGGTGTTGACTTGGCCTGATGGGACAACCACAAGTAAGAGGTGTACATGCTCACAGCCGGATTATTGGTATGAACCGGAAGAAACATGGATTGATACATTAAAATATAAAATCAAAGATAGTGATTATCAATCCGAAAGATATTATCGTCTTGATAGAAGTTATCAATACACTGGCGACAGCAGCTGGAGCTATTATTCATATAGCGACTTTGGAATCCTGTTTGTATATGATAAGTTTTGTGAGGATGTTATTGAGAAGAACGAACAACCTGGATATGGGAAAAAGATCGGGTTTAAATCAAAAGAAGAATGTCAGAAGTATTGTGATTGGCTGAACGAAAGAAAAAATAGAAATGAAGAATAATTTATATATTGAAAGTCCGTTAACTCCAACTGCTGTAAAAATTTATACCGAAGATGGTGTACCATATCTAGACTATACTGGCACATGCCATATTAATGGATGTAAGTATAAAATCCATCTTCCAAAGGTTGGACTTGAGTTTACAAATGTAATTCAGGAAGAGGACAATACTACATATGATATTTGCGGTGGTCATAAGCAGAAAATCGTTCTAGATTTCAGGGTTTTTGCAACTGATGGCAAATTTTATACATATGAAATTCTTGAACGTGATGTATCTAAGAAACAGCTAGAAAAGGAGCTTGGTTATAAGTTGAATATTAAGGAGTGATTATATGATTTCTAAGGAAACTTTTATCAAGACTATCGAGCGTCTTGAGGATTTGAGCAACAGAATGGATGTAGCAGACAGAGCAATGCGTGGTCTTTGTGAGGATTTTGGTAGCTTTTATATTTGCGACGCTTTTAACATTACGACAGATGTTCTGAGTGAGATTTTCAACGACAAGGAGAATGACTGGCTAGGCTACTTTATCTGGGAGCGTGATTGGCTACATAAATTTGAGCTTGGTGATATTGAGATTGGTGGTTATTGTGTAAAGATTGAAAATTGGGGAGATGTGTATGATTTCCTAATTAGTGAGATGAGGGACTAATATGTGTAAGTATTGTGATTCGGCATCCAATGAGTGTGAAATTTTCTTTGAGCCTCTAACACAAGAGTATTTTCTTGATATTCAGACTTCAGAATGGGACACATATAATGACGATTGGGTATATCAAAAAGAATACATTAGTTACTGTCCTTGGTGCGGAAGAGACCTTGAGAATAAGGTTGATTTCTTGAAGGATAAAACTCCAGTATTTAGATTTACAACTGAATATAATTTAGATGAAGTATACAATTTCGCAAAACACCTTCAGAAAAAATATCCAAATTTAATTGTGCTTCCACAGGATTTTGATGTTGATTGGATGACTAGAGAGGATTTGGAAAACTGGGTTAAGCTTATGAGAGAACATTTCGAGGAGCAAACGAAGAGTGAATGCAAGTGTAATGGTATAAGAGATAGGTGTAACCTATCACCAAAATATCAATGTGAGGATGATTGAACATGAAGATATTAGTTGACGATATGCCCAAAGACAGAGACGGTTGTCCTTGGTTAGTACATGAATATGCCATATGGTGGCATCCGGAGTGTTATGTATGCACATATGCAATCCCGGAAGTAGTATGTAATGGAACAGATAAGTGCCCGTTTTTTATGAGCTTTAAGGATTATATGAGAAAACCAGTTGTGGGTATTGATGGGACGATTGGAATTTAAGGAGGGAATCAAATGAAATACGAATTTCATGTAGGTGATTATGTTGAAACAAAGGATGGTGTAGTTGGTTACATTATAAATGTATCAATAGAGGACAAAGGGGATGTCCTTCTCCTCGACATTCAGTATCCTGGCGGCGTTGGGTATAATATAATCACTATGGATGATTTGCCCTATTTTTTTGCCCGTATCGGCCAGTACGATTTTACTAAGACCGAACAGTCGAAAGAAATTGATGGGTTGATGCCTAATGGCTGGTGTATGGGTGTTGGTGGTGATGATTTAATCACAAAAATCAATGAGCTGGTAGATGCTGTAAATGAAATGAGGAATAAATAATGGGTATTTATTGTTTTACAAGGCCAGACCAGATGGAAGGCCATAAGTTTACCGATGATGTTGCAGTCGTATGGGCGATTAGTAAGAAGTCTGCAATTAAGAAATTCTCTATGTTATATGTAGATGTGCAGGAGAACGAAGTCGATAAGATTGGTTTCTGGACTAGGACTAGAGTTTTAACAGATTATTAACGGAGTGGTTTAATGAATAAAATTGATAGAATTAAAGAATTAACTGAGTTGCTAAACAAAGCTTCGGACTCATATTACAATACTGGTGATACAATTATGGAAGATCGTGAGTATGATTCTCTCCTAGAAGAGCTTCGTTCTCTAGAGCAGGAGACTGGATTTGTTATGATGGCATCACCTACGCATAAAGTTGGGTATGAAGTAAAGTCGGAGCTACAGAAGGTTGCTCATAATCACCCGATGTTGTCACTAGCAAAGACTAAAGACTGGAATGAGTTCATTAGATATTTCGGGAACAAAGATGTTATAGGAATGCTAAAGATGGATGGTCTTACTTGCAGTCTAAGATACATTGACGGTGAACTAATATCAGCAGAAACTCGTGGTAACGGAGAAATTGGAGAAGATATTTTCCATAATATTAAAACCGTAAAGACAGTTCCACAGAAGATTCCATATAAGGATGAACTCATTGTTGATGGTGAAATTATTTGTACATATGAAGACTTTGAGCCATTCTCTACTGAATATAAAAATCCAAGAAACTTTGCTTCAGGAAGTATCAGACTGCTTGATTCGAACGAGTGTGCAAAAAGACCTCTAACTTTTGTGGCTTGGAATGTAATCAAGGGCTTTGATAATGAAAATAGCTTCTTGCGTAAGCTAGTACTTATTGACGAGTTAGGTTTTACTGTTGTTCCGTGGACTAGTTCTTTTGATTGGGATGCGAAGGAATTTTTGGTCAATAAGGCTAAGAAGCTTGGATACCCAATTGATGGTTTGGTTGGACGCTTTGGTGATATTAAGTATGGGGAGAGCCTTGGAGCAACATCACATCATAGTAATGCAGCTTACGCATTTAAGTTCGGTGATGAAACTTATGAAACGGTACTAAGAGATGTTGAGTGGAATACGACAAGAACCGGAATTATTGCTCCAGTAGCCGTTTTCGATGAGGTTGACCTAGACGGAGCACTAACGACAAGAGCAACACTTCATAACCTTTCTATTATTGAGCAACTAGAACTCGGTATTGGGGATACTATCACGGTGTACCGTAGCAATATGGTGATTCCAAAGATTGACGATAACCTAACTCGTAGCAATACATTGAAGATTCCAACTGTCTGTCCTTGTTGTGGTCATCCTACAGAGGTCAAGTATACAGATAATAGCAAGGTACTAATGTGTACTAATCCAGATTGTCCCGCAAAGAAGTTGGCTCGATTCACTCACTTTGTAAGTCGTAAGTGTATGAATATTGATGGACTGTCGGAACGTACTCTAGAGCTTCTAATCTCTAATAATTTAATTAAGAATTTCCGTGATATTTATCATTTAAAGGAGCATGTGGGTAAACTATGCACCCTAGATGGAATGGGTAAAAAATCAGTTGAAAATCTATTAAATAGTATAGAAAAAAGTAGAGATGTTAAGCTAGAAAATTTCATTGCAGCACTAGGAATTCCTAATATCGGTCTATCTGCAGCAAAGGCTATCAGTAAGAAGTTCAATGGAAGCCATTATGATTTTATATTAGCACTATCTAATGATAACTATGACTTTTCTCAGATTGATGATTTCGGTGAGATTACTAATAAATCATTGCACGATTGGTGGCATAGTAAAGACCCAATGGTAGAATTGTTACCTATGGAAGTAAATTTTATTGTTGAGGATACGGGTTCTAACGCCAATCTTGGCGGTAAGAGTTTTTGTATTACTGGTAGTCTTACTCGCTATGCTAATAGAGATGCACTTGTTAAAACCATTGAGGATAATGGAGGAAAATATGTATCTAGTGTGAGCAAGAAGACTGATTATCTTATCAACAATGATAAGACCAGTACAAGTGGCAAGAATAAAAAGGCTATGGATTTGAATATTCCTATTATTAGTGAAGAAGACTTCATAAATATGATTGGAGGTGCCTAAATGCCGAATATTGTTGGTGATTATTCAACAGCTATTATTGACATCTTCAAAGATGTTGTGACAAATTATGAGCGCAACCTTGAAGTTATTAAACAAACAGAAGATGAACTTAATGATATAAACCATGAAATAGAGCTTTCTGCACCAAAAGATATGTACAAGGGGTATGTAATGTATAAGACTCTTCGTGAGCTTAGATTAAAGCGCCGTTGTGCAAAAGAAGAGAATGAACTTCTGCAAGAGATGTATGAATACATCACAAGTCAAAGTGGTAAAGAGTTTAAGAGTAGAATGCAGAAAATTCAAGGACATTCTGTTGATTTGCATAAGAAACAAGAAAATAGGACTTATGTTCCTAGACAGAGAAGTGATTTGACCATTACTGATAAGACTTGCACGGCATATAAACCCTTTGAACAGATGATGAAAGAGTTCAACTCAAATAAAGCATATATGCAAGGTGGAAAATTGCGTAAATAACCTCTTGACAAATATTGCAAGTGGTGTTATACTTACAGTACAAAATTAATGAAGGAGGAAAAGTAATGGACAATAATAACATTAATGTGGTAAATGAGGACGCTACAAACGAAGAAGTTGCAACCGATAGTGTAGAGAATGAATTTAAGTCCAAGGTGGAGAATGTTGTCGAGCAGATTCGTACACAGGCACTATTACTCGGCGCACGTTCTATGTGTGTAACTATTGCCAATATGATTGATGGAGACATCAATAAACCAGGCAAACGTTCTATGGCAGATATGCGTAGAATTGTTAAGAAGGTGCGTGATTTCTGCCAAACTGCTATTAACCATACTGTTGAAACACCTAATTTTGGCGAGGAAGAGGAGAAGGTAGATGAGTAATCATAAGCTATTTTGCATTATGGCGGAGACTGGTGCTGGTAAAGACACTTTAGTAAATAGACTATGTGAAGATGCTGGTCTAAAAAAGATTATCAGTTATACAACTCGTCCTCGTCGTGCAAATGAAGGAGATACACATATTTTTGTAGACAATGCCTTTTATGAGCAGAGGAAGAATGATTTAGCTGCTTATACTGAGATTAACGGATTCCGTTATTGGACAACAATTGAGCAAATTTATAATAATGATATTTATATCATTGATCCTAGCGGTCTACAGACACTAGAAGACCTCGGTCTAACAGATATTGACCTATGTTCTATTTATATCAATGTACCGACAGAGGTTCGTCTAGACCGTGCATTGTATCGTGGAGATTCTGTGGAAGATTTCTTTGCTAGAAATAGAGCGGAGATGAAACAGTTTATTCAGATGAAAGCACATGGTGGATTTGATTATGCTATTAGTAATCTAAACGAGGATAAGGCGTATTCTGTGCTAAAGTATATTATTGAAGTAGAAACAGTACAAAATTAATATAAGGAGTGAACCGATGGAGAACAAGACATTTAGTATGATAGAATTATTCAGTGGTATCGGGGCACAAGAAAGAGCATTAAGACAACTGAAAATTCCTTATAAAATTATCAATACATGTGACTGTGATAAGGACGCGGTATTGTCATATGCAGCAATGCGTTTTGACATTGATTCTGCTATGAAGACATATCAATTTTCTACACAAGATAAGATGATTGAAGAACTACAGAATAAGGGGTTTGGCTATGATTTTATGAAGGGCAAACATACGATTACGAGCCGTACTCCTATTAATAAACTAAAGCAGTATTATATTGCAGATAAACTAAGCAATAACCTTGGAGATATTTCTAAGGTTGATAGACTACCATATGCAGATATGGTTACATATTCGTTCCCATGCACCGATTTGTCAGTCGCCGGCAAGGGTGAAGGTATGGTCAACAAGTGTTCTTGTGGATACTCTTGGCCTATTGATTTTAGTAACGATAGCGAATCTTTGATTTGTCCTAATTGTGGGGCGAAGGTACAATCTAGTACTCGTTCTGGTTTACTTGGTCAAGTACAGAGACTTCTCGTAGTATCAAAGAAGGAAAATACACTACCAAAGTATTTACTTCTTGAGAATGTCAAGAATCTTGTTGGTAAGAAGTTTAAGCCACAATTCGATGCTTGGATTCGTTGGCTAGATAGCATTGGTTATAATACTTACTATCAGGTTCTCAATTCTAAGCACTTTGGTATTCCTCAGAACAGAGAGCGTATTTTTGCCCTATCAATTCGTAAAGATGTAGATAATGGCAAATTTAAGTTTCCAGAGCAGATTCCTCTAACAACTCGTCTAAAGGATATTCTAGCGAAAACTGTAGATGAAAAATACTACCTATCTGGTGATAAAGTAGAGAGTATTCTTGCAAACTTTATTGCAAGACAGAATGAAGCTAGTGGTATTAATCTAAAAGATCAGGCAACGACATTCGATGGTCTAACAGATGTTGCCCATACTCTTATGGCTAGAGATTATAAGGGCTTTGGTAATCAGTCTATGACTGGTGTTATTGAGCCTAGCATTGAAGTACTTGGTCATTATATGCCGAGTGGGCATGAAGCGTCTAGAGTTGTAGATGCCGATGGTATTGCACCGACTGTTAAGGAAAATCACGGTACTGTTACGGCAATTGTCGAACCTAAGATTATTAAGGTTGGTCAATTAGATTCTAGCTTTGACCAAAGTGGTAGAGTATATAGTGCAGAAGGTATTGCGCCTACTGTTATGTCAAACTCTCATGGTACAACATCTGGTGGATATACTTCTCTTAAGATTCTTGTTAATGAGCCTTTCATTGTAGCTTCTCGTGGTCGCAATCCAGAAAATCCATCTGATAGAACCACTGGTTCTCCTACAGAACAAAGGCTTGAAGCTAACATGAGTGGTACTACTAATACAATTACTACTGTTGTCAAGGATAATTATGTGATGGAACCTATTATTTATGATGATTATAATAGTAGGATTCCTCAAGACCAAGATGCGATTACAACACTCACTACAAATTGTGGAGCAAGTGCGGTTAGAAACGGTGTCAAAATCATTGAGCCTACTGTCTGTGAACAGCGTTATGATGAAGGACTAAGATTCTTCAAAGATGATGTTGTTGGTACACTTCGTACTATTGATGCTTGTGGAGACAAGAGAGTTATTGAGCCAGAACTGACACAAATTGGAACTATTGACGGGAACGGGCATGAAATTCGCAGAAGAGTGTATGATGCAGATGGGATATCTCCAACTTTATGTGGAGTCGGTAGCGGTGGTAATACCGAACCAAAAGTTTTAGTTAAAGACGAGGATGTCAATCCTGTGAGAATTGGGAACATCTATGGCGAACAGTTTGGTACTGGATATGCTGGTAATGTGTGGGATCAGGATTCTGTTTCTCCTACTATTATGACCGCACAAGGAGGCAATAGACAGCCCCTTGTAGTGGACGATGTTAAGTGGAGAATTAGAAAGCTAACACCACTAGAATGCTGGAGACTGATGGGATTCTCTGATGAGGACTGTAATCGTGCTTCTGCCTATGTGAGTGATTCTTCTCTTTATAAACAGGCCGGCAATAGCATTGTTACGTCTTGTCTCGTAGCCATCTTCTATTCTCTATTATTCAATGATGGTAGCACAAAGTGGTCTGATTATATTGTACAATACAAAATTAACGGAGGTAATTAATGCGAGTATTAGAATTATTTGCTGGAACGAGAAGCATTGGTAAAGCTTTCGAGAAGCATGGGCACAAAGTTTATTCTATTGAATGGGATAAAGGCTTTGAGAACATTGATTGGTATGAGGACATTGGTAAAATTACAGCACAAGACATTATTGACAGATTTGGACGCCCAGATGTTATCTGGGCAAGTCCAGACTGTACTAGTTTTAGTATTGCAGCAATTAGCTATCATCGTCGCAAGAATCCAGAGACAGGCAATCTTGACCCAGTAAGTGATTATGCAAAATTCTGTGATAATGTTGACCAGCATGTTCTTGATTTAATTCGTAAACTTAAACCAAAATATTGGTTCATTGAGAATCCTCGTGGCGGAATGCGTAAAATGACGTGGATGCAAGGACTTCCAAGATATACCGTAACATATTGTCAGTATGGTGATACTCGTATGAAGCCTACAGATATTTGGACTAATCACCCAGACCCAAAGTTTAAGCCACCTTGTCATAATGGGGATCCGTGCCACGAACCAGCTCCAAGAGGAAGTAAGACTGGTACTCAAGGACTTAAAGGTTCAATAGACCGTTCTAGGATTCCAGATAAGCTATGTGAACATATCGTTGAAATATGTGAGAAAGGTTGAGTAATTATGAAGTATAGAATCGCGTTAGATTGTGATGATGTCCTTAACAATTTGAATGAAGTTGTGTGCAAGGTATTCAATGAGGAAAACGGTACAGACATTACAGAGGATACATTTACTGCATACGACATCTATAAGTGCCTACCATTTGAAGTTGCAGAAAAATATGCAGCCCTATGGAAGAGAGAAGATATTTGGCGTTCGCTAACTCCTGTATATCACTCTCAATGGGGTGCAAAAAAGCTAGTCGATGATGGCTTTGATGTATATATTACAACTGCAACACATTGGGAGAATTTCCCTTGGAAGGTTGAATGGCTACAGAGTTACTTCCCGTTCATTGATGAATCTCGCATTATCTGTGTTAGAGATAAGAGCATTCTAGATGTAGATGTAATGATTGATGATAATCTTGATAATCTTATTGGCAACATTAGATGCAATAGAGTTCTTCTAGAAAAGCCTTGGAATAAGGATGCTCATGATGAAGTTTATGGCATTAAGCGTTGTACAAATTGGGATGAGATTGTTGTTGCAGTAGAAGAGTTTTATAAACAAGACGAGGAGTTGATGGCAAGTTGAATGTAAAAATTTTAAATCCAGATGCCGTATCAAAACTATTCACTAATTGGGGTGAAACAAGTGCAATTTGTTATGATACTCATACCGATGACCCGACTCCAATTGGTAAAGGTTGTATGGCAAATGGGCACTTTAGTGGAAGTCGTGGTGACTTTATTAAGTTCCTAGTTACAGACATTCCTCGTTTTACTGTTGACCAAGCAGTAAGACATGAGATTGGTGTGTTTAAGAATGTCCAATCGTTCAGATATGTGGATGAGAATTGTTTTGCATATGAGATTCCAGTAGAGATTACAGACAATCAAAAATTAGTTGATAAGTATGAGCAACATATGCAAGGCACTATGGAATTATATAAAGATATTCAGTCCTATGTTTTATCCAAGGGCAAAACACAAGAAAGAGCGAATGAGCAAGCAAGATATGTACTTCCCATTTCAACACATACTGCTTTTGTAATTGGTTTTACCGTGGAGGGTATTATCCATTTTATGCATAAGAGACTATGCTCTCGTGCAGAGGATATTATTCGTCAGTTAGCAGTAGAAATGAAGAAAGAGGTTGTTAAGATTTTGCCAAACCTTGAATCAAGACTTGTGCCAGAGTGTCAGTATTTGCTTTGGTGTTCAGAGGGTAAAAAGTCCTGTGGTGCATATCCAACTAAGAAACAGCTTAAAGAAATTTTAAGCAATAATGGAGGAAACTAAAATGGAACATTTTGAAATTCATAAATGTCCGACAAGTATTTTGGTTACAAAAGAACCAACAGCAGCTTGTGGTTGTCATTTTGCAAGATTTTTTGATGATGGGTCTGTGGAATGTCTTCTTAGCCAAGAAGGATTTGATACACTCATGGATTGTTGGCTCGAAAAGTACGGCAAGTGTCCGTTCTTAGTAGATATAAAAAGTTATTTAGATAAGGAGAGATGCCTATGACAGTAGAACAGTGGCTAGGAAAAGACAATAAACTTGGAATTGATATTTGGCTACGCAAATATCGTAAAGGCGAAGAGTCATTTGATGAATGGCTCGACAGAGTTAGTGGTGGAAACAAGAGAGTAAAGAAAGCAATTATTGATAAAAAGTTTATTCCTGGTGGACGTATCCTTAGTAACAGAGGTGTGAAAGGCACAAGAGTTACATACTCAAACTGCTATGTCGTTGCCCCTCCAGAAGATTCCATCGAATCCATCTATGAGAGCCGTAAGAAACTAGCACGTACATATTCGTATGGTGGGGGCTGTGGTATTGACCTATCTAAGCTTGCTCCTGCTGGTGCTAAGGTGCACAACCAAGCAGAAAAAACTAGTGGAGCAGTAAGCTTCATGCAAGGATACAGCCAGACAACTGAGGAGATAGGTCAGCGGGGAAGGCGTGGGGCCTTGATGATCTCTATAGATTGTCATCATCCAGATTTAATGGACTTTATCGACATCAAGACCAAAGAAAATAGCGTTACTAAAGCTAATATTTCTGTCCGTGTAACAGATGATTTTATGCAAGCGGTCGAAGACGATGCCGATTGGGTAATGTCTTTTACTCGTCCAGAAACTGATGAAACAATCACGAAAACTACAAAAGCAAGAGATATTTTTGACAAGTTATGTGAAAACAATTGGAACTGGGCAGAACCAGGTATCCTATTTTGGGATAACATTGAAGAATATAATCTGTTAAGCAATAATCCAGACTTCGAATATGCTGGAACCAATCCTTGTGCAGAGGAACCTCTTCCCGCTGGTGGTAGCTGTCTCCTAGCATCCATTAATCTTTCTGCATTCGTAGATGATTGTGGTGACTTTATGTATGATGATTTCTACGAAACAGTAGATACTGGTATTAGATACCTAAATGAAGTTCTTGACGAAGGTCTTCCTCTACATCCTCTACAAGAACAAAGAGATAGTGTAAGAGATTGGCGTCAGGTTGGATTAGGTGTCATGGGAGTTGCAGACATGCTTATCAAGATGCATCTACGCTATGATAGTGACGAAGCTATTGAACATTGTCGTGACATTTCTATGGCTATGGCAAATCACGCTATGTATGTTTCTGCAAACTTAGCTTGTGAAAAAGGTCCATATCCAAAGTACACAAAAGAAACGATTGATACTCCGTTCTTTAGAGCTAATGCAGACACTCTAACGAAGAATATGATTGAGAATTATGGTCTACGAAATAGTCAACTTCTAACCATTGCACCTACTGGCACCATCTCAACAATGCTTGGTATTAGTGGTGGTATTGAGCCTATTTTTGCAAAGAGCTACAAACGTAAGACTGAATCTCTACACGAAACAACACAGTATTACGATGTACTTACTCCTATTTATCAGAAGTATGCAGACAAGCATAATCTTACTGTTAATGACAAGTTCCCAGACTGGTTTGTTGATTCTTCTGAAATTGACTATAACAAACGTGTGGCAATGCAGGCTGCTTGGCAAATGGGAATTGATGCAAGCATCAGTTCAACAGTAAATCTACCAAATGATGCTACAATTGATGATGTTAAAAATATTTATATGTCGGCTTGGAAAAATGGACTGAAGGGGATTACAATTTATCGTTCTGGTTGTAAGCGTGAAGGTGTGTTAATTACTGATGATAACAACTCCGACCAAAACACAGTCCTAAAAGAAGATAATGCACTACCAAGAGGATTCATTTCTGATTGTCAGGATGATCTTATTGGAAAGAAAAGAAAATTACAAACAGGATGTGGTTCACTTCATGTGCTTGCTTTCTTTAATCCAATTGATGGTAGCTTACAAGAAGTTTATTTCAACAAAGGGAGCAGTGGAGGATGTGCCAATTTTATGACTGGACTTAGTAGAATGGTTAGTTTGCTTTGTCGTGCAGGTGTTGACATTATTGCAATTAAAGACCAACTCGATAGTACTGGTGTATGCCCAAGTTATGCAACAAGAACGGCTACAAAACACGACACATCAAAGGGATCCTGCTGTCCTATGGCTATTGGAAACGCACTCGTAGATATGTGGAAGGAGATGCAAGATGATATTATTGATCCCTATGACACAGATTCCGAGATTGAATACAATAAACCCAAAGTTTCTAACGATGCTAAGAGAGTTATTGAAAACAACACAAGATGTCCAGAGTGTGGAGAACCACTTGAACACGAGGGTGGATGTGACATTTGCAAATCATGTGGTTATAGTCACTGTGGTTAATAATACAAAATTAATGGAGGATTGATATTATGAAGAATTTTAACAATGACAAAACTACAAGCACTATTAATAAGAATTTTGCTTTAAATTATGGCGATTACAAGACAGATGAAGTATCTAATAAGATGGTCTACCATTGTGCTATCTGTGGTAAGCCTTACGATACCGTTGATGAGCGTGTGGCATGTGAGACGAAGTGTCTAGCTGCAAGGAAAAAGGCTCAGGCAGAGATTGAAAAGAAGAAGCTAGAAGAGAAGAAGAATACTCGTAAGGCTGAGATTGAGAAGAAGTATAAGGAGCTGGCTGTTCTTGTGAATGATTATTGCAAGGATTATGGTTCTCTACAGATTGGAGAGTCTCGTTACTTCGAGGACGATTATCCTACTCTGTCTAAACTTCTAGGATGGTGGTTCTAATGAGACACTTTGAAGTAGTTAAAGACGAGCACAGAAAAAACAGTGGAGACATTAAGCTCCCAACTCGTGCTACAAAAGGTAGCGCTGGATATGACTTCTATAGTCCTATTTCTGTAGATATTGAACCTATGTGCTCCCAAATGATTTGGACAGATGTTTGTAGCAAGTTTGAAGATGATGAGGTTCTTTTAATCAATGTGCGTAGTTCTATGGGGAAGCAACCAGTAATGATTGCAAATACACAAGGCGTGATTGATCCATCATATTATGGAAATCCAGATAATGGTGGGAACATTGGAATTCGCCTATTTAATCTAGGTAAGACTATTTATACTGTTCATACTGGAGATCGTGTAGCTCAAGGCACATTTGTTAAGTATCTAATCACAGATGATGACGATGCAACAGCAGAAAGAGTTTCTGGCTACGGTTCTACAGGTGTATAAACAAAACAGTACAAAATTAATGGTAAAACGTAAAAAAATAAGGGGCGGCGTTTGCCGTCCCTTTTATTATTAGGAGAGTGTTTATGAGAATATATTATATGCCATATGGCACAACTCAAGAAGAAATAAATAAACTAAGAAAATCAATCAATGAAAAAATTATAATTATCATCAGTGGCAATGATAATTTCAAAACAAATTTAAAAGATTTTATAGTAGCTGCTAAAAAGTAGCTACTATTTTATTGCGTTTGTATAATCACAATGTTATAATAGACATAACAACAATGTGAAAGGATGTGTAAAAATGATTTCACAAAGAGCAGCGGCATATTGCCGTTTATCCAAAGAAGATGGGGATGACGAAATTAGTCAAAGCATTGAGAATCAAAAACAACTACTTGAAGAATTTGCAAAGAAAAATAATATAATTATTGATAAGTTTTATATTGATGATGGATACAGCGGAGCAAAAATGAGCCGTCCAGCATTTAACCAATTAAAAGATGATTTAAATAGTGATAAAGTTGATTTAGTTCTTGCAAAAGATTTATCTCGTATTGGTCGTAATAGTCCAAAGGTGCAATTATTCTTAGAGAACATAATTGAACAAGAAAAAAGAGTTATAGCACCAGGAAATAATTATGATTCATTAAATGAACAGGCTCAAGAAATGGTCGGAATACAAACATGGGTAGACGAAAAATATGTGCGTGATGTTAGTAGAAAAGTTCGTGGAGCTATCGACACTATGCAACGTAATGGCAAATACATAAGTTGTGTACCATATGGCTATTATATTGATCCATTTAAAAAGGGTATATACTATGTCGATGAAACATGTGCAATGTATGTTAAAGAAATGTTTGATATGTACTTAAATGGATTTGGTGTAAGAGCAATAGCAAAAGAATTTACCGTCCGTAACATTCCAACTGGAAGTATGATTACAAAACAAAGATTGGAACGTTTGGGAAAGCCATATAAAGGTACTGCATCTAACAGATGGTATCCAAATGTTATTATGGATATGTTAAAGAACGATTTCTATATTGGGACCTTAACATTAGGAAAAACAAAAAGGCGTTCAATACATGGTAAAAAAATAAAACAACCAGAAGAAAAACAATATGTATTTGAGGATGCACATGAACCAATTATAGATAAAGAAACTTTTCAATTAGTACAAAATACAATTGCAAATAGAGGAGTTACAAATTTTCGTGGAAGAAGAATACAAACAAGACCGAACATATTTGTAGGAGTTCTATATTGTGCAAAGTGTGGCAATCGTTTAACATCTGCTGGAAAAAACAAAAATACAAGATATGTTTGTAGCTTATATAATACGCATGGAACAGACTTTTGTTCAAGCCATTCCATAACAGAGCGAGATTTAAAAGAGGCACTAATATATTTTCTTGAACACTGTAGAGAAAATTTATCGGAAGCAATAAACGACTTGGACAATATCATTCATAAAGACTCTAAAAAATCAGAAAATAATATTATAGAGGTTTTAGAAAAAGATATTGCTCGTGTTGAATATGAAGTAAAAATACTTTTAGAACAAAAAATGCGTGAAACAATGAAAAATCCATCTATGATTTCAATGATTGATGAAATGTATGAAAAAATGCTAGAAGAAAAATATGATAGTTTAAAATCATTAAAAACCCAATTAGAAGACAAAAAGAGCAATATGTTTGACGACCATAGTATCTACAAAAACTTGACTTCTGCAATGGACATTATGACAAAAATTATAGAAACTAAAGACATTACAAAAAGACAAATTGCAACTATAGTAGATAAAATAGTCGTACATGAAGATGGTGGATTAGACATCTATCTAAAGGGCAACTTACATGAGCTTTGCACAAATTATGTACAATACAAGATGACAGACAAAGAAAAAATATTAGCTGCCACTTTAGACTATATAAAAACCACCCCCGATTATATTATACCCACAGCCGCATGGAAATATTCACGTGCTCAAGGATGCCGTATAGGATACCCAAATTATTTTAGAATATTTAGCATTTTAATTAAGACTGATTATGTAATAAAGAATGAAGGATATAATAAGGGGTATAGGCTAAACCGTCCATTTAAAACTCTATATGATGATTTTAAAAATAACAACATTGACTATGACGCCTCATGGTGCAAGAACAATAATGTTACATTAGAAAATATTAAAGACATATGTAAGTGGGTACAATCATTACAATATAAGAAGAAGTTATTTTAGCACTCCCCTGCTATTTGATGCTATCACCTTGTCAATTTTGACCTGATTTTTGCTAGAAAAGTGATTGCATTTTTTTAATAAAAAATATTATAATGTTTATATAAGGAGGTGGTCATATGGCAATAAAAGAAGGAACAAAAGTTATTACTATAAGGCTTCCAGAAGACGAAAAGTTTCAAATAGAAATGGCAGCACACGAAGAAAACAGATCAGTAAATAATTGGATATTAAATGTAATTAGAAACCATTTCAAAGAGCAAAACGCAAAAAAATAAGGACTGAGATTAATTTTCTCAGTCCTTAAATATTTATTACACCTTTAGCCAATCTTGACTTTCATAATACTTTACTATTTCGTGATATGCCTCAGACCCGGTAGAGTTACAATGAAGCTCGTTACTATATTTAGAATAAATTTCATCAATATGAATCTTTTCTTCTGGATATAGTTTGATACCACGGGCACAACGAGCCGCACACTCTGATAGTTCGGCCTTAATTCTATCACGCTCATTCCCAAAAACTCTCTTGTCCAATGTTTTAATACGATCATCTATTTGGCCTAGACGCTCAAGAATCGTCCCTACATTGCCTTCAAGCATAGCAATATCAGATTTAATATCTTTAATTGCAGCAGAAGTTTCACTTGCCTCAGATGTGTGCTTAATCCAATTGATAATCTTTTTTCTAACTGGTTTAAAAATTGTAGTAATAAGTGCGATAAAAGCAGATATGCAGCCAATAACAGCTGCTATATCTCTAATTAATTCCATAAAATCACCCATTCATAATAGATTATCTCCTTTTAACCAATTTGTTGTAATTGTTATTTTCCTTTTAGCTTATTAATTTCTTGCTGAAGTTCCTGACATTTTTTTACCAACAAAGGAATGATTTCTTCGTATGCTAATGCGTAATTTGTTTTTTCATTTGTTTCCTCATTTTTATCATAGTGAACAATTCCAGTTTTATAATTTACCCCAACATTAGAAAGAGCGTCTTCCACATCTTGTGCAATAAATCCATAATGAGTAACGCCAGAAGATTCGTTAATCAGTTTATATTCGACTGGTCGCAGAGAGTCTATTATATCAATATTAATGTCTTTAATATTTGATTTCAGTTTTCTATCTGAGCCAATTATTGGAGCCGATATAAAATGAGCTTCCCAGTTACAGTCAAATCTACCAGTATTGTTTTTTGAAGTTTGGGCATATCCTCCAATTGCTATGGCATTATTATCGTTTGTTATGTTTATTGGAATATTTTTTGTGCCAACATGTGTATAAATAGTATGTGAACCACCAACGCTATCAGAAATTACAATTTTAAAATCATATGTGGAATCGACTGCAAAAGAATTATTTGAATATGTGTATGTGTACTGTGTCTGATTTGTTGCATCGTTTTTGATTGTTACATAAGATGACGAGTATGTAGAGTCCATACCTTTTTTACTATATGCTTTAATCGTTATTTTATTATTACCATTTAGTCTATAAAACGAAGTAGTAATTTTATGCGTTACATATTTGCCAGATCCATTTATGTTACCAGTAGAATCACTTCTAAAAGAATTATATGAAGTAATTAATGGAGTGTTATAGTCTACTATAGTAATCTTTCCTGTTGCACTAGTTGTTCTCCCACGACTATCTGTAATAGTTATTGTGTATGTTTTTTCACCAGAAATTGTTAAAGTAGAACTCGTTGCACTATACGAAGTCGAAGATGATGTTGTATCATAAGATAAGTTTTGACCACTAATAACGCATCTTCTAATAGTCGAGCCATATTGACCAGAAACAGATGCACTCCACTTAACTGTTGAATTATTTTTAACATATAACCCACAGCCTGATGGTTTTGTACTTGCTATGGATGATGAAAAACTATTAATTGACGGAACAATATTAGATGGTACTATTAATGTAAAATTAATAGATTTTTCCCCTACATTGCTACCTCCATTATATGTTATACACTTTAATGTGCCTGTGCCAGATGTAGCATTCGGAATTTGATATGCTAAATCTATAGAAGGAGTCCATGTCACAGATGAGCTTGATGTATTGGAGGCAATTGTGCCGCTAGCATTTCCAAAATACCAGTATATAGTATGAGTAAAAGAAGATGCGGCTTTTGAGATAGAAATTGTGATTGGAGAACCCATAGTGCTTCCACTGACACTAATACTTGAAGCTCTTGGTATTTGTGGTAAATCTACAGAATATCCATATCTAGTACTACTAATTGCATAAGTATAAATTGCTGCTTCTGCCCATGCCGTCAAAGTAGCATTTCCACTTGCGTTATGTGTTAAAGTAAAGCTTCCTGATCCAAGGGTTGTATCTGCCCACATTTCAAATCTATCAGATTTACTAAATACAGTAATCCCAGCGATATTAACTGTTACTGGGCCAGTCATAGTATAATTACGACTTCCACCAGCAGATTTAACAGACCAATATATAGTAGAGGTATTGCTTGCGACACTCTGTGATGAAGACCACTCAACTCTAATTCTATTAGGATAATTGCCACCACCTGTATTTGCTACACTTGTTTCAAATGCACCACTTGTTACAGCCATATTATCACCTCCATTATGTCACTACAATTGATAGACTACCGTTAGATTCTATTTGTAATTTAAATCTACCTAAAGAAATACTTGGGGTTTGTTCATCTGTGCCAACTTTAAGATTACCTTCTATTTCGGCTTGCTTCATATATGCGGTATTATTCGCAAAATATGTAATTGCAATTCCGAACTTTATTTCTGGATCTTCAAAATCTTTATCAATAGCACGAGCTTCATATTGTGGTTCTTCTGATTTATATAAAAAGTCAGGATTTTTATAATAATCAAAATAGGTATGTGAACCTTCCGTATGTGTATATTTTATATAATCAAAATTATCATATTTATGAGTTGGTTCAGAAGTAACATATGTTATCTTTGCTTTACGACAAAATTCAATTCTTTGAGCAGACACTCTTGAGAAATATTCACCATCTTTATTTTCACCAACAATTAATCCCTTATCTCCGTCAAAACTAAAATATGATAATTTCTCTGCGGCATCACCTTTGTTCATTGTAACTGTGCCATCTTTATCTACTTTAAAATTGTATGTCCCATCTTCTCTTTCGCCAATACATATTTCTCCACCGATAATTTTACTACCTTCAATTAAGCCAGCACTAACACATCCAGCCAAAATTCCCCAATATGTCTCACCATCTATTACATAGTTACCAAATACTGATTTTGTAGTTTCAAAATTATCATCAGAATATAAAAATTTATTATTTGTAATCCAACCCTCATGTGGGTCTAAAATGCCATCAACAACTTTACGCAAATGAATACCATAGTTGTCCCAAGAAACATCTTGCCCCGCAGAATTTGACTTAATAGATGTAGTGGCATCAATAAGCCCCCGTCTAATTTTATCTTCAATGGCAGTTGCAACATCATATCCCTTTTGCCAATAAGATGAACCACTTACAACAGCTTTTCCCGCACTTACTGCTTGTGATAATAAATCAGCGTGTAAGTCTCCTTGACTTTTTGCCGATAATAAGTCGCCAAATGTACATGAAAAATTACTTAAATCATCAAAATCAAATTGAATTTCAAGAAGCCTTGCCTTTTGAATAAAGCCTTTTCTTATTCCAACTTTAATAAAGTTTCCGAGTTTGAATTGATTTAGTATTGGTTTAAATTCTGGCATTGCATAAATATTTTTCATAGAGGCAGTAAAAGAAAGAGTTGGTTGTGAAATTGTTTTTAGCTTCTTATATCCAGATACCAAAAGTTCCTTTTGTGTATTAATAATATCTAAGTCTGTATCAATTTCTGTAATGCAAAAACAATCATCTGTATATTCATCTTCTCTAAGGAATAAAGATAATCTATCTAAGCTTTCTGGAGAAAAGTTTTTGTTTATATTGACATCATTTGAAATTGATAGTATTTTATTTTTAACATCTTCTATCTCTAACTCTATATTTCCAATTTCTTTTTCTTTGATTTCTAGTTCTTTTTTGAATTTTTTAAGATTATTTAAATTGTTTTTATAGCTCTTCTTCTCATCACTATTGTCTGGCTTTTTATCCCACTCTGCAGCGACTTGAATATCATTAATAGAAGAATAAATATCTATTTTTTCCTTTAAAGAATTTATACCTTCTCCGCCAAAAACTAGGTTTCTTTCATTCCATAAGTATTGATACTTTTGTTGTTGTTTACCATCATCATCTTTATATGTTGACATTTTCATTTCACAAACATAATATTTATAAGAAACATCATTGCCGTTGCTATCTTGGTTAATTATTTTATATACTTCTCCCAAATTTTTTATATTTGCTTCTGGTAAATATGAATTTGATTCATCAAAGTTTTCGGGTGTTAATATTCTTTCAGTAATCTTATATTCATCTGGAACAGAATTTTCTTCGGTCAAACGCTTGTCTATTAATTCATATAGCGATTTTAAAACATCAGTATATCCTTCTATTTTAATAACATAATCTCCATTTTTGGGGACATAAGATTTTAAAGTAGGAACTACATCCTTTGTTAGTATCTGTCCATCTCCCGCATCTGAATCAACGACTTTTAAAACATTTACAGAGTCATAGTTTTTAACTTTTATTTCATCTCCGTTGTTAAGAGGGACTTTAATCGTCAATGTTTTTGTCACATCGTTATATTCATAGCCACTTCCTTCTTGAATTGTTTCAAAAGAATCACCAACAGATTTTTCAACACTATGTCTTGAACCTATATCGTTTTTAATAACAAAATGGTTATCAATAAATTCAACAGACAAGATATCGTCCGCACACAAATTATCTAGAACAGTTAAAATTCCAGATTCAAAAGTATATTTTGACGAATCTATAATTTTTCCATTAAGTTTAATAGATGTTAATACTTTATTATCTACACCAGTAATAGAAAATTTATTAACAATTGTTTTTAATGTAACCTTGTTACTTTGCTTTAAACTACTACTATTTATAGTTAGTATATTATTATTTGTATCGAAAGTATACGAAGATTCGTCAATAACATTATCTCCGACTATAACAGACTCAATAACACCATTTAATGAACCTATATAAAACTTATTATCAATAGAAGTTACAACTATATTACTATTTGACTTCAAATACTCTGATGTTATATATAATTTGTTGTCTTGGTATTTAAATTTAACATTATGTCCATCTACTTTAACAGACAAAATAATACCATTTGTGTTGCTTAAAACGAAATAATCATCAACAGACTCTACTATGACTTGTTGCCCGTTAAATAAATCATTTAAGCTGTGTATAATGATAGAAGTGTCAGCAACATCATATTCTGAAATTTCTGTTGAATCAATTTTAACAGATAAAATCTCATTTTTCTTTTGTGGCACAACAAATTCATTATTTACTAACTTTACAGATATGGTGTTATTAGGCTTAAAAGTATAATTTTTTATTTCTAACACACCAGTATTTTTATCAAAAGTGTAAGACGAAATCTGCTGCCCATTGATATTAACAGACACAATACTCATGTTTTTATATTGTGATAAATCAAAATGTGCCTCTATTGATTCTACAGAAACAGTATCTCCGGTATGCAAATCATTACTCGTTATTTCTAAAATACCGTCAGTAATGCTATATTTACTTGTTTTATTATCATTAATTTTTACACAAATAATTTTATCCTTAACATTGTTTAAAGAAAATTTAGTGTTTACTTCTTCAATGGTAATTGTGCTTCCATATTTTAAAATTGATATGTCAGTAATGGTTAATGTCCCACCATCAATTGAATAAGCGGAAGTTGACACGCCGTCAACTTTTACAGATACCACTTTGTACTTTAAATTCTTTAAACTAAAGTTCGTTTGTATTTTTCCAGATGGCGTATCAATTTTTATTGTATCAGAAGAAGACAACCTTTGATTAATAGTAAGTTCTTTTGTGACACTATTATAGCTATAGCTTATTGTTGAACTTCCATTTAAATAAACAACACTATCAGAAGCAATTGGATTTTTTAACTGGAAAACATTTTTATAGGTATATATACTAATTTTATCTAAATCTTTTAGCTCGACATTAATTTTTAGCTTTTTGTTTAAATACTCATATTCAGATGTTTCCAGTGATGTTCCGTTTAACTGCACTACACTTAAACTATTAATTATGCTTGTAATGTCAAATGTATCTTCATAAGTAGAAACAACAATTTTGTCACCTACTACCAGACCGCCATTATATGTTATAGAATTATCTTCTTCATTATAAATATAATCATTTACTTCAATACCACGGATTTTTACAACGCTGTTCTCATTGAAGACAAATTCTTCTGGAAGATTGAAGACTTTTTTGATTCCGTCATATGTGAATGTATGGGAATATTCTCTTACCGTTATATCTTCACGACTCGGATCTTCACACAAAATTTCCTCAGTACTAATCATTGGCTCTTTAAAAGTAGAAGTATCGCCGTTGACATCATATTCCTCTATTGAACTATCCACATTAAATTCTACTTGTTTTTTGTCTATATTTAATATAGATTTATCACCATCTACATTAAAAGATTCTTGGGCCTCCGTAGCAGTAAATTCTTGCGTAGTACCAGCATTAAAATTTCTTATATCGGCTACGACATTAATTGTTTCCTCAGAAACACCACTAACATCCTTGCTATAAAACCCGCTCATATATTTATCTTGTTTATCAATGTAAGCTTCATATTCTCTACAAAGTTTATCTCCCATCCATTCTGGAGTGCAATAATAGTCAAGATTCATAATTGACGACAAACCAAAATTGACATTACGGATATCTAAATCGTCTGCGCCTTTTACTGTAAGAACAGTCTTAATATCATCAGCAGAATAATTTACTTTCATCTCATTTGATAGATTTTCAAATGTTACAAAAACATCTGTATCATACTTAGATTTAAAATTATCAGTAACCTCAATAATGTCACCATCTGCTGGTGCTGGTTTAAATGATAATTCTTTTGTATCTGAGTTATATTCATATTGTGATATGATATGACCATTAATAGTTACTTCGCTTGTATTAGAAATATCATTTGTTAATTGAAAAGATGTCTTTTCCCCATCACCAATAAAACGCTCAATCTCATTTTCTGAATAAACATTTACAGTATTGTTGATTGTATCAAACTCAAGATAACACTTAAAAGTTTCACACATATCATTCATAAGAAAATCATAAATAGATTCTCTATCAACTTCAAAACTACGACTTTGATTTGCTAATTCATCATCTACATGTCCTATAACCCACCCATATGCTTTTTGTAAAACAAGATGTAAAAGGCTATGAGCAGAATCGGCAGGATTATATAAAACAACACCATCAATGCTTCCAATAGTGTCGCCTACATCTCCTTTATTAATAATAAAAGTTTCTAAATATCTTTGAGACAATGCATATTCTAATGAGTATGCATTTATTGACTTATATTCTTGAATGCCATCGCTATATAGCTCAGGATTTTGAAGTTGAAAATATCCAAAACCATCAAGATATACAAGACGAAGACCTTCAATATAATTATAATATGGGGTTGGCTTAGTTTCACCAGAAATTAAATCTTGATAAACAGATGCAACATTAAATGATATTTCACTATATCCATTGAATTTAAATGTACCAGTTAACTCAGTAACATCTAGCTGACAAATCTTTTCCTTGTTTGTTTGGCACAATATAACTTTAGGTTTGGTATAGCTTTTAGAAAGCAAATCCTGTGGTAACACCATTTTGAAGCACCTCCTTATCTATTGGTTTCGGCATCGTCATTCGCCACTCTTTTTACATATTTTTTTAAATCTCCTCTTATAATCATAGTCTCATTTACAACTTTTATATTTACACCAATAGGAGGATTTAAATTAACATTGCCTCTAATTTTCACTATGTTATCATCAACATAAATAATCATTTTATTCTTTACTTCATAGTCATTTAATAAACTGTCGGCAACCTTCATCGGATATCTGAACTTTATTGTTAATTCTCCATTTCCTTCTGCATTAAAACTATTTATGCCAGAAGATAATGCAGGAAAAACAAAATTAAAATCATCATTAAAAATTCTTGCCGTGTTGTCAGAATATGCAACGAAATTATTGTCAATTATTATTATTTCATTTTCTTGTAGCTGTTTAAATTCCGTGCTTATTCCAATGGTATTATTCTTTATAGATAAGCTTGCATTATTTTGATTATTTTTAAATGTAACCTTTGGATATACACAAGAATCTAAGTCGTCACTATTATTATCTATTTTAAATTCCGTGGTGCCATTTATCTTCATGATGACCGTTTTTGTATCAGAATACGCCCATGGACTATTTGCAGTAAATTCGGCTCTAATACCAACAACTCTTGCATCCATTTTTTGCAGCTTTACATCGGTAAAACGGCCAAGATAAGAACAAACTGGTTCTCCATCAATATTGTAGATGTTTAACCATGCACTTTGTTTGGATCCGGTCAACCATTTTAAAACAGATCTTACTTTGAATGGCTGAATATCTTCTCCATCTGGATAAACAAAGGTTACAGATGGTCTTGCAACATCGTTATATTTTGCACCATAATCTGTTCTGATTGTGCCATCAAAACTATCAGTATATACTGGGTCCATACTTAAATATGAATCTGTTTCACCAGAGTCTGGTTCAAATGTAGCAACAACAAGACCTTCATCATCGTTGCTCCTACCTCTAAATTCTACTTTAGGGTGATAAATCAAAATTCACACCTCCTATAAACTACTTTATGTAAGTAAAGGAGAGGTGCATAGCACCCCTCCTTATAAGTTATCTTGTGTATCTCTTTAGTCCTTGGTTAATATTTTTCATATAAGCATCCATTTGCTTCTGTACTGCCTTAGTGATATCTGGAATAGAACTATTATCTGCGTGGTCAATGTGAACCACCTCGGCTATCTCCATATTAATTTCCATATTATTATTAATAATATGAGGAGCACCAATAGAAGGTCTATTATTATCAAGAACTTGTCTTGGGTCTAAAGATCCAAGTTTCATTAAATTCTCAGTAATATCAGATGGTATTACTGATGTTCCCTTAGTTAAGAATTGTAGCTTTCCATCTTTACCAGCATGAAGAACAAGTTCTTCTCCAAGTTCATCTAACATTGCAAGTTGGTCGTTTGTAACGCCTTTTGTACCTTTTGCATATCCTTCTATATCAGAAAGACGAACCCATCCAGTATATCCACCATTACGACCAATTAATACTTCTGAGCCACTAACCTGGTAAACAGTAAATGTTGAACCTGGAACCCAAGATTGCATCCTAGTTCCATTACCACCGTCTCTTGAGAAATTCGTTGCAGATTTTTTCACCGTAACGGACGCCCCAGCAGAAGGAGCAGAAGGCTTCGATGGTTGTGATGGAGTGCTTGGCTGTGTTGATTGAGGTGGAGTATATGTTGAGCTTTCAGTCTTTGACTTATTGCTATTTATTGCATCAATCATACTCTTACCAGTGCCATCAGCTTGTGCCTGTAAATCAGCATACATCTTCTTAAGAGCTTCTAATTGCTGAGTGAAAGAACTCATAGAAGTGTCTAATTGCTCTTGATAAGTACCAATAGCATTGGCGCCATCTAGCCAAGGCTTAGTTACAGAATCAGATAGCGTGATGCCATACTGACTTGCTATTTCAGCAAGTGTTTGTGCTACAGATTCTGTATTTGCAGCAATTGTTGCATAGCTATCAGAAATAACTTGCTCTTCGTTCTTGAGAGATTCATCAAGTTGCTCCATCTCTTTGTCTTTGGAATCTTGATAATTCTCTAGTTGCTTATCAAGAGCCTCTCCTTGCTTTTCAATACTATGATTGTAATATAACTCGTCTAGCTCTTCTTGAGCTGCTGAAAGTTGTGCTTGTAGCTGTTTCTTTTGAGCAATAGCGGAAGCAGAATTGTCTCCGGCCATTACACTGAGTTTTTTTTGAATTTCCGCAATTGATTTTTGTTTTTCAGCTACTTCTTTCTGGAAGTCATGTGCGTCCTTCTGTAGGTTCAATTCCTCTTTCTTTTTGTCAATAAGCTCTGAATAAGCATCTATTTCTTTCTGAATGCCATCTTTTATGGCCTCAACACGAGTCTTATTCAAATCAATGATAGACTTCTTTGCGGACTCATAAGATTTTATGCTATCCCATTGACCATCTTTTAGTTCCTGTAGCTTCTCATTGTATTCATCAACACTATATTTTCCAGCCGCATATTCTTGATTTAGATACTCAATTTCTTTACCATATTGTCCAGCTCTGTATTTGGCACGTTCCATTTCTTGGGCATACAAACCAAGGGCAGTAATGCCTTTCTTTGTCCAATTGCCAATTTCATCAACAACATCTTCTTCGTCAATTAAGTCTCCAAGATTGGAAATTTCCGTACCAACATTATCAATAGCATCAATAAACTTTTCAAAGTTATCCCAGTGAAGTTGGTTGATAGAATTCTGGAACCCTTCAAGATCAATTCTACAATCATTAATTTCACCATCGACATCATTGATTGCATTAACCATTTCGTACCATTGAGAACTTTCTCTAGCCACATCTCCACTACTTACGGCTTCATCTAGTGCTCTTTGCATTTCTGCACGTTTGTTTTGAAGCTCTGATAATTGTTTTGTACTATTCTTTATCATTTCTTCATACATTACGGCAGAAGAACGTTTACCTTCTTCATCAAGTAAGTCTATTGTATCTTGTATACGGTCATTTACAGAAGTAATTAAAGATATACGATTATCATATTCATCTTTAAGCGTATTCTGTATTTCTACATGAGTATCTGCAATAGTTTTCTTTGTTTCTTCTAATTGCTGATTCAGGTCAGATACCTTCTTTGCCCACTCACGATAATTGTTAATTGAGTCTACTACTTCTTCATTTGCCTCACCAAGGAAGTCTGTTATGGCAACTGCACCATTTTTAGCCATTGCTTTGTACTGATCAGGAACTTTAGCAAGAAGTTTATTAGCATAATCAGAATATAGTTTTATTCCTTCATATAATTCTTGCAACTTGAATTGTTCTGTATTTAGAATTTCAGAATAAATACCTTTCTTTGCACTTATACCAACTGCATTTTCTAGTTTTGCATTCATTAGGCTGATATTGTCTTCGATTTCTTCTAGAAGAACTTCAAACCAGTCGAATACTTCTTCGAATTTATCAGCGGCGTCGGAAACATCATCGGCAGCGTCAGATATTGAATCAGCAGCATCATAAAGAAGATCGGCATGTCCATACCAATCTGGAACTGTTCCACCATAATCTTTTTCTGTCGCAAATCCTGTAAATATTGTTCCACTTGTACCTCTTCCAGCATACGCTGTACCACCTACGAAAGCCTTACCACGAGAACTTATATGTCCATTCTTTAACAGTTCTTCAGTTTGCTTATGGTTAAAAATGATGTCTCCCTTTTGTACATCTGCAAATTCAGCACCATTTTCTCCTAGCATTTCCCAACGATTGCCACGAACACGAAGCTCTGGGCCTAACTCACCAACAAGAGATGTTTCAGTTTTTTCTGCACCCAAAGTACCAGAGGCATTAGCAGCTCCATCAAAATGGGCATTGCCATCAAAGTTAAGACCAAAAATTTTATCTAGCCATCCAAATCCAGTACTCTTTCTCTCTACTGTTTCGTTTACAGTTCTATTAACAGTAGTAACAGTAGTAGTAACTTCTGTTGGTAAATCATCAAAAGAATCCTTTAGGTTATCTACGGTCTTCTTTAAAGTATTAACCGCAGATTGTGCTAGAGATGTATTGATTTTTGGACTTGGCAAATCTTTTATTACCTGAGACAAATCTTCGTAAGTCTTTTTTAAATCATCTGCACTTTCTTTTGCTCCTTGATCTCCTTCAACATACGAATTTATTTGTGCTTCTTTGTTTAATAAATCAACATATGATTGTACTTTTGCTTTCGATTCTTCCGTAAGATTTGCATCAACATTTATTTCGTATGTACCATCATCAAGTTGTTTTATTATGCTACTATTTATTTGTTCCTTACCATCTTTATCGGTAGTAGTAAGTTTAATTGAAGCATCTATTGTTCCTAATTCCGCAACAATTTTTGCTTTTTCGTCTTCAATATTAGCAACTGCAAATTCTACAAGTACCTGCGATGGCTTTTCAAGAGCAGATTTATTCTGAAGAGCAGTCTGCAAATTCGTTGCTATCTCGTTAGCGTTTTTTGCCGCTTCAGCAATTTGATCTTCAGTTGCGTTTGGATCATTTTTTAATTTGCTTAATTCCTCAGTAGCCTTTTGAAGCTGACTTTGCAGATTGTCTACTTGTTTAGTAGCATTATCATAATTTATAATGTCATTTATAGCATTTTCTTTATTTTGTGATAGTTCATTTTGTAGCCTTGTGTACTCCGCAACATAATCATCAATGGCCTTTTGTCTCTCTTCTGCTGTGAGTTTTTCGTTGTTTGCTGTGTCTATAAACTGTTGGTCTAAATCTGCCAAGGCTTTTGTGGTTTTATAAATATTAGCTTCTGTACCCATATCAAACGAATCAAAGAAGCTACTATTATCCCCCATAATCCAGTCCGCATCAATATTATCCATCTGTGTGCCAATAGCGACAAGCATAGACTCTGTGATGTCCATTTTGTCTGCAAACTTTTTAAAATCAGTTTCTTCAACAGTCCAAACACCATCAGAGAAAGACATTAGACCTTTTTCTTTTGCATCCTCTATAAATGTTTCAATATTTTTAGTTGTCGTTTCAACACTCTTAACTGCACCATCATCGTCATATTCAATCTTGAAATATCTGCTAAGTGTATTCTTGATATATTCACCTGCGGCAGTATATCTTTCTTCTAATGTATCTAAATCCTTATATACACTTTCTGGTATTAGTCCTTTAAATGCAGCCTTAAATGTTTCGGAACCCATTTCTGCACTATGGAATCCATCAATTACCGCTTGGAACATTTCTCCGGCAGTATCTATATATTCAGGATTTTCTTCTGATGACTTTTTTGCATTTTCAAAATCTGTAAAAGCTTCTTTTGCTTCATTCATCTGGTCGCCCAGAATATCATATTTAGATATTTCTTCTGAAAGAGCCGCCATTTTTTCTCTAATGGCTTGCACAGATTTTTTATCTTGGGCAGATAGTTCTCCGGATCTTCTGCGTCCGTCTCTTAATGCATCTGTATATTTATGGAGTTCTTTATATAGTCTGCTATACTGTAACATTTTTTGAGAACGAGCAAGTTTTTTATTTGCAGTTGCGGCATCAGATGCAGAATCTCCTAATTCTAATGACAAATCTACTACTCTTTGCAACTCTTCGGCAGATGCATTGGCAATAACACCACAATCCATAAGAGATTGAATTAACGCCTTCATACCGGTATTGTCAGTAGAATTATCGGCTTCATACATTTCTTTTAATTTCTCTCCGGTAATTCCAGCGGTATCTTGAATTTCTTTTAATTCATCCTGGAATTCTGTTTGTAATGTCACACGAGAAAATGCTGATTTGATGGCTTTTCCAGTATTGTCTGCCCCAATAGCTAATTTATCCTGAGCGTCATAAATTATCTTTAGGTTGGCATTCATTTGCTTTTGCCAATCCTCTAATTCGTCAGGATTACCATATTGCCATTCAACACCATCTTGGCTTAAATAGTCCTCATTAAATTTATCCATTGTGTTTGATATGGCATCATACGCACTATCTGCCGATCTTTGAAGTCTATCTACTTTCGCTTGTGCATTTTTTACTTCTTTATCTTCGGCTTCATCTCCAAGTTTTTCCAATTCATCTTTCGCTTCTTCTAATTCTTTTTGTGTTCTTTCGTATTCAATAATTTTTGCTTGAATAGAAGAAACGGTTTCTTTGGAATAACCATCATTTAGCTTTTCATTGCCAGGAGCATAATTATTAGCACTCTGATCAACTGCAACTGTTTGAGAGACATAATTCCCATCAGAATCTTTATATACGGTTGATTTACCATTTATAGAATAATCTGTTTTAACGGCATTATTTAAGTTCTTGGCAGCTTTCTTTTGTAGTCTCTTTTCTTTTTGCTCCTCAATACGAATTGAACGTTCAAGTTCAGCATTTTGTGCTTTTAGATTTTTTAATTCTTCTTTTTCTGTGAAAGAAAGCTTGTCTTTGGAATTGAGTTCGTCAATACGATCACTTACGGATTTTAATTCATCTTCAAGCGAACTTAAATTAGATTTTACATCAGATATTTCATCAGATGTTTCTTTAAGTTCTTTTACATACTCTTGGTGAGTTTTAGTAAGATTAGCTATTACTATAATAGCTGCAGTAGCTCCAATTGCAACCCATGTCCATGGATTTGTAGCTATATATACCAATATTGCTTTAATTGACTTCCATATATTTGCAGCAAGCAATTTAAAAGATGTGCCCAGACCAACATTTGCAGTCGTTAAACCCATGGCTGAAAGAACACCGGCAATTTGTACATCGTTAAGCCCCTGTTGAGCTAAAGCTGCTTTAATTTTAGAGACAGTATTTAAATCCGTTACAACGGTTTCATTGCCAATTTCTCCGGTTAATAAAGTTTTAATCGCAATCTCTTTTGCGTCATTACTAATGTTAGTAGAATCCATAATTGCGGCTTTTACTTTCGCTCCATTTAAGGCTTCAATAGCAGCCGTCTCTCCAGAAAGTGCAGCAATATGGGTTGTAATCGCAATAGTTAAAGATGTCCACATTTTTGGCAAAAAGATTTTACCAAGTTTAATTGCAGAAATTGCGGCAAGAATAGATGGGAGTAAACCAATTGTATCTATAAATTTTACTAATGCAGTACCAGCGCTAACAATAAATTTTACAAAACCAGAATCAAGTTCGCTTGACCACATTGTTTGTAAAGCATTGTTAAATTGATCAATTCTACCTTGAATACTATTCATGTATTTTTCGTTCTCTGCTTCTGCCGAACCTTGTGCGGCCATAGCATCTTCATACGCACCCTCAAGGTCTTCCATGTTTGTGAGTAGGGCTGCCATTGCATTCGAACGATTCTTACCCGCTAATAATTCAAGCAACGCAGCACGGTTAATGTCGTTCATTTGTTCCCATACTTGGCCAATTTCTTTGATAATTGTGTATGTATCTTTATAAGCACCAGTGTCGGTTAGGATGTCTACACCGCTTAGACCTTTGACTTTGGCTTGGAGTTTACTGACGCTCTCGATAACGCCATCAGTTTCCTCACCCATTTCTTCTAACACTTTTACTGATGTACCACGAATTCTTAGTGAAATTGTTCTTAAAGCACTACCTACAGAATTGGGGTCCTGTAATACTTTATTCTTTTATATTTAATACGTTTCGCAACAACGTATTGCATGTTATTATTATTTATAATATTTATTTAAAAATTCATTCCATTGTTCTTCGGTATTATCACCATAGCCATAAATATTATGAAATTGCTTATGAACATCTTCTGATATGCATATATAACTATGATATTTTTCTTGTAAATCAAAAAACACCTGAAATAATTCGTCTATTTGTTCTTCTGAATATTCTTTTATATCACTATATATTGGAAAATTTATTTTATCAATCGCTTCGTCTAATATTAAATTAAATCCTCTTATATGATGAATAACTATATTAGAGCGACATCCAGTTATTTCGCACGTATAATTATTTTCTTCTTTTGTTTTATTTTTCCAAGGAATAAGCTTTTTTCTAATATATTCTGCAATAGTATCGTATCCCTTTTTATCTATTGGCCTATATAGTTTTAAGCTCCATAAATGTTGCGCAATTGCCTTTACTCCCCTATTAAGATACGATGCCAATTCTTCATTTGTATATTTTAAATAATTTTCTTTTAAATACAAATTCTCTTCTTCTGTATATGTTCGATTAGAATAATAAAAACTTTTTAAATTCAATTTTCTAGCCTGTCCTAATATCGACGATTTTGTACGTTTTGGAAGCATTGCCATTACCTCGTCAAACGATATATTCGAATAATTTTCTTTTAAAATATCTATTTCGTCATTCGACCATTCTCTGCTAGATGTTAAGTTTAATTCTACTGCCTTTCTGCTTATTTCTTTAACGGATCTATTGTTATTAAGCAAAGTACGAATATCTTTATATGGAATTTTTCCATAATTATTCATTAATATATCTATTTCATTATCATTCCAAGAAATAGCATTATGACGACATTCTTTAGAACAATAATGATGTGTATTCTTATCAACTTCAGATATTTTTCTAAAGAATTGTTTTCCACAAAATTCGCATTTGCATTCTGCTTTCTTTTCTGTAGATTTTGTTCTACATTCAACACTACAAAAAATTTGTCCAGAATAAGCCGGTCTAAATCTTTCTCCACAAATCTCACAATTTCTATATTTTAGTTTTCCATTATTTCTTTTAAATTCATTCATACACTCTCTACTGCAATACTTAGTATTTTCAAAATAATCTGAAAATTCTTTTTTGCAATTATTACATATATGATTATATTTTCCCATAATTTTATCTCCCGTATATTATCAAAATAAATTTCATTTTTTACAATAAAAAACTGCCAACGCATTAAAAAGGTCTGACGATTTTGTATATTTATATGTAGTTACACCATTTATAATTTTAACAAAAGACGGTTTTATGCCAATTGTTAATAAATAATCTCTTTCAGGAGTATATTGTGTAGAATATTCTTTATCAAATTTTTTCATATTATACCTCTCTAAATAATAACACGCCAATATAATTTCTATATTGAATAGACCATATCTTTATCCTCAGCATTACCTGTTAGGAGCACACCATTTCGTTTAAAGGTATTTAACCAACGCCATTTGCGATTGCGTCCTACTCCTATTGATTTGAGTATTCGGGATTTTACCCTTATTTTATAATCAATTAGATATTCTCAAATCCCTTCACGGGGATGGTCGTTGAACCTTTTACTTGATTTTAATTTTGTGTTGTATATTATATCGCAAAAATTAAATTTGTCAAGCAACTTGGATGCTGATTACCCAATCTTTATAATTTTTAAACATTCGCACTTGTTATTACTAACTATGCTGTAGTTTATAAAGCTCTAAGGGCTTCCCAGCAGTTAAATGTGTTCAAATCATATATTTCTATATGAACAGCCATAAAATATAGCTGCAGCAATCATTGCTACACTTTGTTCAAGATTATTGCCGGCTGCCATTAAGGAACTTGCAGAATCTTGTAGTGCAGTTGCTATGCCATCGCTAGAAATCGCAAAATTATTTCCTATTTCGTTAAGTACGTCAACAACGTGCATACTATCTTCTGCGGCATATCCATATGCCTGCATAGTACTGATTAATGCCTCTGACGCCGTATCTGCATCAGTAAACTCAGATACATTTAATAGAACAGCAGTACTTTTAGCAAGTTCACCTGCCTCTTGAATGGAGTAACCAAGCCTTGCCCAGTTTGCAGCCATATTTGTTAAATCTTTTACTGTAGCTCCGACCTCGGCACCAGTTTGAGACATTGTTTTTAAGAACTGTGCATAAGTTTCATCGGTTTCATCAGTAACTTTCTTAAGCTCTGTCAACGCAGAGTCTATTTCTCTAACATAAGTTACACCCTTTTGAATTTCACTCCATACACGATAGAAACTACCAAAGGACAATAGATAACGACCAACTTCTTTAAACTTGCTGCCAACACTACTAAGGAATTCTTCCATTCCTGTTTTAATGTGACGACTTCCATTATTAAGTTTAGAGAATGCATTAGTTAACTGATTGGCACTTACCACCATATCAGTCATTTCATTTTTACCAGTTCTTACAGAAAATGTTACTTGCTTTTGTGCATCATTATATTTAATAGTTTCAAGTTGAACTCCTTTTATAGACTTGGCATATGCCATCATTGCCGCTTTTGCTTCGTTTGCATTTCTAGAATCTACATTTTTAAATACACTAACATTTCCACCAATGCCGTCTTCTGCATCAGTATCAATTCTATTTTCATCTAACTTTTTAGAAGCATCAACTACACCAAGCAGTTCTTTTTCAGCTTTAATCGCATTGTCCGCAAGCATCTTTAATTTAGATTGGATACCTTCGTCGTCACTCCAAGCTTTTCCACTTGATTTTACAGCCTCAATTTCATCGTTAAGTTCTTTTAGTGCATTTCTATACTTTTCAACAGCAGCAGAACTTTCAGCAGATTTACCGAAATTACTTCCAAGCAAAGTATTGACATCTGCTTCTCTAGCTGAAACTTTTTGTGCAGCATTATATCCATACGCATTTTTGCCTTTATCCAAGACATCTTGTCCAGCTTTAACTAGAGCTTCTTTTGCTTCTTCTAGTTCTTTTAATTTTTGCTCTAATGTTATACCAGCAGCGTTCTTTGGGTCATAATCTTCAACCTCTTTAACCGCTTGTTTATACGCTTCCATTTTAGAAGCATATTCAGTTGTATCACTATCTGTTAAAAAGTTTTTACTTTTAATTTTAGCAATTAGAGTATCAATGTCAGAAATTTTCTGTGAGACACTATCTAATTTTGCATATTCCTTATCGGTGGTTAAAACAACTGCACCTAAGCTATCATTCCACTGCATAACTGCTTTTGTTATGTTGCCTTGTGCGTTAGTTGTAGTAAACTCTAGCTTTTTATTAATAATATCAAAATTAGAAAAGTCATAACTACTATTGGAACTAGCTACAAATTGTTTTGCATAACCCTCAAGCATTCCACGAGTAGAAATGTTATCGCTTGTCTTACTTCTATCTACTTCACTTCCGAATAAGCGACCATCGTCTTCTAAGACTTTCTTATTGTATATTTTAATTAGATTTGCCTGAAGTTCTCTAACTTCTTTATTTGCTCTATCAAGTCTTTCTAGGTCTGCATTTTCAATGATAATGCCTTGCTTTCCTTTTTCTCCAATATCTCCAGCAATGCTACGTAATTCTTTAAGTTTTTCATTATATTCACTTAGAGCATCCGTACCGAGCTTATTAGTAATGCTCTCAATATTTTTAGAGTCCCAACCAATTGTTCTTTTAAACTCATTAATTGAACTCTTTACTTGGGCAGAATTATTATTTGGATTTAAAGCTTCTTGCTGTGCCTTAGTTAAAGTAGGTTTAACTTCTGGTTCTTTCTTTATTCCTAGAGTTTCTTCACCCTGTTTAATAAAAGCCATTAAATCCTCATTTGACATCTTCTGAAGAGATTCAACGAATGCTTTTTCTGCAGCAACAATTTTCTTGCTATATAAAGTGACTTGTTCTGCATAATCAAGCATCTTCTTATCTTCATCGTCATATTCAGGAATTGCAGAAAACTCTGTATAAACTCCACCATGAGGGTTAGCATCACTCTTGGCTCTAACATTCGCCATAAATTCCTTGCCAAATTCTTCTGCTATATATTGTCTAATTACCGACACATAATCAGACTTACTAACAGTACCCAAATTATCGTTATAATAATTTTGTGATTTAGCAAGAATATTATTAAGTTTACTATACTCATCATCTGTAATAGAATACTTAGAAGTGGCATTTTCACCTTTGGAATTAACAACTGATAAACGACCACCAGCATCTTCAACAACCTTTTGCAGATATCCATTGAGAATACGAGCCATTTCATCACTATTTTCAGCAGGGATACTATTGCCGTCTTCTCTAGATAACATAGCCATTACAACATCATTAATTTGTGGATAGCAATCAGCAATTGCTTCAGCAGCCTCCTGGCTATTTTTACCAAGATTTAATGACATCATCTCGTTATCATAAATCAAATTATATTTTTTTAGATTATTTCTAGTTCCTAATTGCTTTAATTGATTAATATCTTCTAACGAGAAGACCATATTATTTAGGTCTTTAGTGTAAGAATGAGAATGTGTTAAGGAATCAACATCTCCATAGAATCTTTGGAAATCTACATACCCATTGTCTCCCTTTGCTAACTGAATACGTTTACCGTTTTGTGTGGCAAAACCATATTCAACATTGGCGGCGTTCGCTCCAGCCTTAAAAGCCTCTGTGAGATTCCATACTTCTTTAACAAATTCACTAGTTGACTCAACACCTTCATTGAATACATACTCTGGGTTTTGTACCGATGGAATAGAACCTGATTTTATAACTTCTTTACTTTTAGATTTAGTACCTTCTTGTGCTATTCCTTTAGCAGTATCAATACGATTTTGAAGTTCTTTCTTAGCAAGTTTTAACTTTTCTGCATCACTTAATTCAGTTTCTTCAACGCCTTGACTTATGGCTTGTTGTGCGGATTCGGTGGCTTTTTGAACAATTTTTTTAACGCCATCTTCTGCGGTTTCTTGCACTAGACTTTGGTCTTGCGAATTTAAATCTAGTGGAGCATTTAGACCAGGAATTTCAAACGCAGAAATAATATTCTGAACTATTGAATCTAGCTTTGAAGAATATTTTTCTCTGTATTCTTTCGTGCCATGAATTGACCACCCTTCACCTAATTCTTGCAACAGTTCAGGATTACCCATAGCCTTTGCTATATCTTCCTCAGAGGCTCCTTTTATAAATTTTAACATAGAAGACAATGAATATTGTTGTACTTGTTTTCCGTATCCAACATTTTCTGGGTATCCATTTTCTGGATTACTACCACGCTGAATCATACCAACGCCTTGTAAATAAGAAAAAACAAAGTCCTTAATTACTGCCTCTAAATATGGTTTTAATTCTGGTAAATTAATTTTAGAAAAATCAATTTTATTAAGGTCATTTGGATAAACAGTATCAAAAATTTCTTGTAAAGTACTAAGGTTTTTCAATGCTTCACTAAAAGAATTAAATGACTCACCAGATTGTATAGACGGAAGCCCCAATCTCTTCCAAAAAACCATATCTTCACCATGTTGGCCATACAATTCATTTGTAAATTTACCTTGTACAGCACCACCTGAACGATATTCAGCAGAAGGATCTATTGATGTTATGAAACTCGCTATTATTTTTGCAGCATTAGTGCTCCCCAAATTGTCGATTACCTTTGTCTTGCCATTCATACCATATAGATATTCTTGGACAGACTCGTCTTCAGCGGTGGCTTGAATTACCCCAAACAGTTCTCTCCTAACTCTTTCTGGATCACTTTTTGCAATTTCAAGCACCTTGCTTGGGTCGGAAAGTAGCAGGTCTTTGAGGTTCTCTATAGAGACGATTTTCTTTTTGCTCTTAACCTCTTCCCCAACAGCGCCAGCGGTTTCAGCCACATGTTCAACAACGGCATTGTCGGCATTTTTTACTGCCTGAGTTACCGGAGTAGTATCTACTGGTTTAACATCAGCCAAAGCAGCCATAATCTCTTTATTACCATCGAGCTTTGTTGCTGTCAATGCAAGACTATTGACATTCTCCATATTGTACTGTTTTGCAAAGTAATTATACAAATCTGTGTTTTTAAACTTTTTATCTGGATTTGCCTGTTTTACTGCAACTGCAGCTTTTTGCATTATAGAACCAAGCTCAAGTCTCTTAGAGAAATATTCTATATTCTTTTCTCCAACCCAAGAATTTATTTCATTATACAAAGATTGGGCCTTAGTAATGTATTCTTCTAATGAAAGACCATCCTCTGGTTTATTTGCCCCGTTTTTAATAGCATCTTTTGTCTTAGACCAAGATAGTCCACTAGCATATTTTTGTTTTTTAGATGTGGACTTTGACTGGGATTCTATTACAACTTTTTTGCCCTCTTCAACCCCCTGCTCAACAACTTCCTCGGTAACAACAGCAACACCATTTTCAATAACAGCCTTTAAATTCTTCTGGTTTTTGATAGAAGATTCCATTGCCCCAGAAAGACCATTCTCGGATAAATAATTGGCCCATTCTTCAGCTTTGGTATATCCATTTTTCCCAGAATATGTTCTTGGTAAGGAACTTCTCAACGCCGTTAATGTTTTGCCCAGACGAAGCTGCTTTGCCAAATATTCATCAGACGTTTTGTCGCCGGACCAATTTTTTACCTCATCATATAACGCTTGTGCATCACTTAAAAATTCGTCAGTGGACTTCGACGCTAATTGAATTGCCTTGTTATTTTCATCTCTAAACCCGGCAAGACGAAGAATATTAGAAAATCTATCATCTGACTTCTTTGTATCGACATTCTTCGTAACAGGCTTTGTGTCTTCTTTCTTTTCTTTTTCAATTTTTGCCTGTACCTCTTGTGCCAATACTTCGTCTAAGTCTGTTAGTTTTCCATCCACATAATCTTGTTTTAACTGCTTCCATTCTTCTTGTGTGACAGGTTTACCATTCTTTTTTTGCCAATACTTAGAAAGCATAGAATTTATTTCAGACTTTGTTTTTCCGCCAGAACTAGGACTAGAACCAGATGTGTCACCGCCGCTCTTTGTAGGAATTCCAGAAATCTTAGAAAGAATATCTCTAATTTCAGTAAGAAGATTTACAATTGGAGAAAGTATACCTCCACTAGAAGAACCAGCTTCGGATACAACTGGAGCGTTCTCAATTCTTTCACGAATTCTACCAAGTTTGCCTTCGGACTTTTGCTTCTTTCCTTCTAATTCAGTAATTTTATTAGTAACTTCTTCAAGTTCACTTTCTTTCCTTTCAATGGCGTCAACATCTTTTACTTCTTCGCCACGAAGCAAATTCAACTCTTCTTGAAGTTTTTTTTGCTTTTCTTTCTTCTCTGTAATGCCTTGTTCGTATCTTTCAATCTTAGAAAGTTCTGTTGCCTCTCTTTCTTGGTCAGTTTTCCTGTCTAATTCTCTTGCTTCTTCTCTTGCCTTTTTAACAAACTCTAAAGCCTTTATTTCTTCCTCAACAACAGCTATTTCTTCTTCCTTTGCTTTTTTCTTTGCAAGCAAAACAGCAAGGTCTTTTTGATCTTCTTCAGAAAGAGTTTTACTTGAAATACGAGATTCTATTAATCCTTTTTCGGTGGTTAATCTTTCTAATTGGTCTTGTAAATGTGTGGCTGAATTGTGTTTATTATATAAACCCCCTGCTGTGTCTCCAACTAAATCATTTACAATTGATTCAATATTTTTCCCAGATAATATATCTACGACTTCTTGGTTAATTGCAGATACTAATGCTCTTTTTAGTTGTTTAGTGATACTTTTTGCCTTACCGTTTGTATATGAAGTATATGATACTGTGTTGTTATCATTGTCTATTTCAAAAGAATCTCTGTAGCTTTTAATTAAAGCCTTAATGTCTCTTTCTATTTGATCTTCTACAGAACTTTTAACTGACGAATATTCTCTAACGAGGTTAGACCATACTCTCTCACTATTATCAGAAAGAGTTTTTGCCATTTCTTTATTTTTTGTTTTTCCTAACTTTAAATATGCTTCACTATCAGAATATAACTCCGGATTGTCTTGAATAAGCTTTATGAATCCATTAATCTCTTCTTCTGTATATTTTGATGTTTCAGACAAAATGCGATAAATGGCGTCTTTATATTTTGGAATAATTTTACCAATCCTATCGTCAAATAATGAACTACCATTTTCACCTTTTCCATAGTATTTATTATTTATTGCTTCAACCTGAGATTTATAATCATTGCTATTAGTATATTCTGCAGTAGCATTTGCTTTCAATCTCTCTAAAGCAACTCTGCCAGCATCAGATTTTACACCGTCTTTATGGATTTCTTTAGTATACGCTTTTTTTAGTTCATTTAATTTATTCTCAAGTTTGGCCTGATCTTTTATATTATCTGCTATTTTACCATTTATATTATCTATATCTTCTATAGTAGACCTAAGATTTTTTGCATTTCTTGTTGCAATTTCTTCAATATCTATATTAATTTTTGATAAATCAGTATTTTGTAAACCTAAAATTTTAGATTTTCTTGATGAAATTTCATTGTCTAAATCTGTATTTCTAAGGTCAGATTCTTTAAGACCAGCAAATTCCAATGCTTGTTTTTTCGAGTCAGAAACCTTATCTAGTAAGCTAGATTTTTCTGAAAGAACCGGCTTGAGTTCCGCTTCTATTTGTTCCTTTAATCTTTGAATTATTTGGCTCTTTAAATCTACAACGACCTCTTGGATAGTGTCTCCGTCATAAGAAGTATAAGAAACTGTGCCGTTATGCTTATCTACTTTTATAGATTTTCTGTAATCGTCTACAACATTATTTTCTTCTTCTTTAATTAACTCCCAATAAAAAGACTTAAGTTCTTCATAATCAGCCATAAACTTCTGTCCGACATCGTTGTTTCCTTTAAAGGCATTAGAGAATCGAGTTTGATCTCCAACAAGTGTATTAAGAAATTCTTGGGCATTGCCTTCTTTTACATCTGCTATATTAAAGAATATTTTATCTATATCCTTTGAATATTTATCGGCAAGCTCTCGTATTTTACCTTCTAAACTATCACTACTATCAAGCGTGCCATCTTCTTTATATACACCCTTAAGATACTTATCTCTTATTTCATCTTTTTTTTCTCTAAAATAATCACTGCTCCTAAAATCTGCAACTCTATCATTAGTAAATCTTCTGACTTCTGCTTCGCCTTTGGCAGAATTAAATCCTCTAGCAGTAAGACTATTTATTAATTCTTGTGCGCTTTCTACTTTTGATTCAAGCGCCTTAATCTGACTACGAAGCAGCTTTTCTTGAGCATCATATTCGGATGCCATATTAAAAGCTTTATCTTTTGTCATTGAAGGACTTACTTCTTCAAACTTTATTCCAAGCTTTTTCTCTTGCCTTGCAATCTTTTCTTGCAAATTTCTTAGCTCAACTTTTTTCTCCTCAGTAGATACCCCAGCTTTATCTGCGACAGCAATTTCATCTTTTAACTGCTTTTCTTGGATGAGTAAATTATTATATTTCTTTTTTTCTGCCTCTTTTTCTTTTTCTGCTTGGAGCATTTCTTTTTCTTTTTCTAATGAGTGTAGCCTCTCTTCAGCTTCACTTAAAACAGATTTAGCACTCACTTCACTCATCTGAGCAGAAGTGGATTTCCTCCTATAGTCTTCTCCTGATTTTACTGCTGAAGCTCTACGCAACGCCTCGGCTCCAAGAGAACTTGTTTCTAGGTCATTTAATTCTTCAACAACCTTTGCTCTTCTAGCCAATGCATTTTTCTCTTCTTCTGCAATTCTTTCTACTTCGGCTATATTATCTGCCATTATGTCTTCATATCTAGACTGAGACATCTGAAATAATGGTGTTTTCCCAGTAACATTTGCAGTATTTAGTTCTTTAAATAATCTTTGTGCTTCTTGTAACACAGATGAAAGCATATTTCTATCTTGCTTAGATATATTTTTATTAGATAATTTATTTTCTAATTCTTCTATAAATTTTATGACATTATCAATATTTTTCGAAGCATCTTCTGTATTTTGAGATTTAGTAGATTGCAATAATTGCGCAAATGTTGCTTTTTCTTGTTCTGTTTTTGCATTATTAAAATTATATTCAAGCTGCTTTGCTTTAGATACACCAGAATAATAATTTGAAGCATCTAATTGAAGCTTAGCCAAATATTTTTGTTCATCTGTATAATGCTTTATATTACCTTTTTGTTTACCTAAAGCTTCAAGTTGTTCGTCTATTTCTTTAATTTTATTTTGTAGAATTTCTTTTCTTGTCTTATAAATTTCTATAATGCTTTCAACAGAAGAAAGACCTTCAAATTCAGTATCAATTTTAGGCTTATTCTTACCGAAATCATATATTTCGTATATTTTTCGTTCTATTTCTTTGAATTGATCGAATTGTGCTTTTAATTCATCAATATATTGTAATATCCCTTGTATCTTTTTTCTATTTGCAGGAGTATCTTTACCACGTATTGCTTCGTTTAAATCTGTTAAAGCGTTGTCTAATAAGTATTTTACTTGATTTTCATAAACAGATTCCATGTCAGGAAGCTTATCAATACCTTCTTTTCTTTTAATACCGTAAACTAATTCACTAACATTGCTTTGTGGTATTTTTGCACCTTGATATTTCTTATTTTTTTTAATTTCACCAGCGTCAGAAACTCTTTTTGATGCTCTTTCAAATAATGATGTATCAATTTTTTCATCTATGACAAAATTCTCATCAACATATTTGGCAGCAGATGAATAATTTGCAGCAGCCCTATTTAAATTTTCAATAAAGTTTAATATAGATTTAACCTGTGCAACATTATCTTCGCTTGCTTCCTTGGACATCAATTCGTTTAAATCACTTTCTGCCTTCTCATACACCTTCTTAAAAGACTTTGCATCTTTTAAATAAGAGCTTTTCACCATTTTAGATAACTGCTTTACAGATTTACTACTTACAAGAGATTTTTTATCTTCATCTGCAGCCTTTAATATATCTTCAATCTTATCAATTGGATTAGAGTCTATTTCACCAGCACCAATATAAACCTTTCTAGACACAGAAGAATTATTTCTTTTTGCAGATGTTAAATTCTTTCTTGCTTCATCAACAATTTTTTGCTGCTCGACTAAAGCATCTTCATTTTCTTGTAGTCTTCTTTGAAGATCACTTTCATATTCGTCCCAATCAATCGGCTTTCTAGATTGTGAAAATGGTTTAAAATCAATTTTTTGATCTAATAGGCGTTTTCTATCTTCTCTTGGACTGGTTAAAGAGGATTTGCTTTCTCCTCTTACATTATTGTCCTTTAAACGACCACGTGTATTAATTGTTTTTCCGTATTCATTTTCTGATTCTATCCACTCTTTAAAAGCTTTATCGTTTGGAGTGGATGTGAATCTTATAGTGATTACACCGTCATCCCCAGCTTTTTCAATTAATGACAAAGCTTTTTCTAATCCTCTAGAACTTCCGTTGAATTCTTTTCTTTGACCCCTGCCTTTTGTTCCGTTCTTGTATTTCTTAGATACGGTTATTTCACCGGCAAGCGTTTCTATTAGCTGCTTATCATCAGACACTCTAATTTTAGAAAGTTCTTCTCTAAGTTTCGTGATTTCTTCTTGTTTTTTTGCTTCCGTATCAAATGTGGTTGTGCCATTGCTTATATTTATTAATTTTTGATATATTGCAATCGCATTATCTAACCACTTGACAATTTTACTACCTTCTTCTCCGAGGCTATCTTTATAGGCCTTTACACTTTGTAGCCTCTCCATTTGTGATTTTAAGAACTCTGTATCTGCTTCACCTTTGCCTAGTTTTCTTACAACGGCACTCTTTGAATCAATTGCTCGTGCTCTATAACCAAAGTCTTTTAGAACAGCAACTTTTTGTTTGTCTTTGATTGCATCTTCTGCGTCTCTTGTTTCATTCTCTATCTTTATGAAAAGTTGATTTAAAGCATTACTAAAACTGGATATACTTTTCCACGAAACTTTTGTTCTCTTTAAGACATCTGGTAAATCAGCACCAACAGCTTTTCCAGATTCATCTGCCTTTAGTAATGCATTTTGAACCCACGAAATAATTTCTTCGTTTGTCATTTCTGCAACTTTAGATAAATCAAGTGAACCAAACGCGGCTTGAATTTTTGCACGAACTTCTTGATTTACTTTACTGCCATTAGCAGTTTTCGCAATGTCTTTTACAGAATTAACTATATTTTCTAACGTTTGATTTAATCCATCAGATAGCTCATTACTATATTTAGACATAAATTCTTTTATGTTAAATACAAATCTAGATTTTACATCTGCTTCTGTTACTGGAGACACATTAGAAGAAGTTGTGGCCTGTCTTGTTGCTGACACAAAAGATTGTCTACCAGTAGGAATAGAACCTCTAAATGCTGCAATTATAGTTGCGGCAAGTTGAGATTGATCCATAGGAGTACCACTAGAAGGTAGTTTTACATCAATTCCACCAGCATCTTTAAATGCGTTTTTAATACCGTCTTTTAAATAGGTACTATCAATCTCAACCTTTATTGCATTTTCAGGGTCAGCAAAATAATCCTGTAATTCAACAAAAAGATTTGAAAAACTATTACTAGCTTCTCCTTTATTCCAAGTAAAATCCAAAGAGAGCATATCTTGAATTTCTCTCTTTTGCTGTCTAACAGTTTCTTTAATTTTACTAAACTGCTTTTTGATATAACTTAAATATAAATCTAGATTCTCATTTGAACCAAAAGCACCGCTAATAATCTTAGACATGGCTTTGCTTCTTGAATCGTTTATTTGCTGTTCAGAACTAGCAACATCAGATGCAACGTTACTATATTCATCCATTGCATCCTTAATAATATCTTTTGCCTTTTTAGAATTCGCGTTATCAGGAGTTATGCCAGGCATCTGAATGTTTACTGGTAGTTCTATGGCTCCCTTATTTTTAAGTTGCCCAGTTAAATCATCAACAAACTGATTTAATTGATTGACATATTCTTGAACCTTATCACCAGTTAAATCAACCAATTTTACATCAAGTTCAATATCTTTTAAACCAAGCGCATCAAGCTGGCTCTTAAGTGTTTTTACAGATTCCGCTATTTGAGCATTTGCGTCATCTAATTGAGTTTTAATTTCTTTAATTATTTTCTTTAAATCAGATCCATAATCATCTAATATTGACATATCATCACTTTCGTCAATATCAAGAATATCTGGGAAGCTTTTTCCAATTGCAATTATATTTTGTAATGTTGTTCCAAGCTCCTTGAGTTTGTCAATCGGCAAATTCTTTAAAAATCCTGATGTAATATCATTATCGCCAACAATATTATCATATATATCTTCTAGTTTGGTAAATTCTTCGTTTATATCTTTGTTTTTTAAATCAATAGTAATCTCTGGATTTTTAAGCTTTGCCAAGAACTCATCCATTTCCTTGCTCTTCTTAGCAAGACCCATATCAGACTTACTAAACTTATCCGCAATACTAATTGCTGCCTTAAATGCAGAACTAAATTTAACGACGGTCTGTTCTGCTTTTTTAGACTGAGCACCAACATTGGATAGCCCAGTGACCATATCTTTAAACATACCAGTTGGATGCTTCACGCTATATAATGCCACTACATTTTTCGTAGCTTCCGTTACAGATGCTGAAACATCATTAAACTCGACACCAAGACTTCTTGCACCACTTATGGCCGTTTTTATTATATTTGCAAAAGGTTTAAAATCAACCACCCGATCCATCTTAATACCTTGTGCGGCTGCCTTATTCCATTCATTAACAAAATCCGTAGCAAGACTAGATAACTGATTCTTTAAACCAGAAACATCAGTTTTTTCAGTAGGGTTATTAAGTTCTGCTATAATCTTATTCATATCAGAAGCTGTTTGGCTTAGAACCTTTCTAATATCAACAAATGTTTTAGATGTATTCTGAGGAACATTTTGCAAGATACTAAAAATTTCTTCAATATTATCTCCAAACTTGTCAAGTTGACCTGTAACTTGACCCAAGCTCTGCTTAACTTGTTCAAATCCATCAAACATATCACTAAGCTTTTGACCGCCGGCTAATTGCTCTCTCCACTTAGCAACTTCTTCCATCTCAGCAACAAGGCCCGTAAGTTGACCTTCTGCCTTGCTAAAATCAACTTGCTTACCAGATTTCATCGCTTCGCTTAAAGCCGCAAAAGTTGCAGTAGTAGTTTTTGTAACTTTATCTAAATCCTTTAATCTTTTTTCAAAACCATTTATTACTTCATTATAATTACCAGCTTCAATGGTAATTCCATATGAATACTGTGCGCTGGGACCTCTTTTACCCATAATATATCACCTCAAATTATTCTAGTAAGACCCTGTGAAGTAAAATATGCATCCATTTTATATGCATACAATCTTTCAAAATCTTCCATTCTTTCTCCAATAGGGTCTCCCTTAACAGTTCCACTTAATTCTGGTCGTCCATGTGAACCAATCATAAAATTACTCATAACAATTCCACCAATTCCAGTTCCCCAACCATCATCAGGGCTAATATCTCTTCCATATCTAGACGAGAAATCTGCATCTCTATCGGTAAAACATACTCCCGCCTGCACTTTATTTTTGTTCCATAATGTGTATGGACTGTAACCATAATCACGAAGCGTGTACGTTCTTTTGTAATCTGGCCATGGGTCACATTCAGAATAATATTTATCAATGTGATGTTTTGCTTCTCTTTCAAAATCTCCTCTGGCTTGTCGTGCTGCTTCTCTCATAATCCTACGAATATTTTCCTGAGTATCTTTTCGCATTTGGTCGATGAGTTTCTTTATAGCTGCATCCATACACAATCACCTCACTTCAGGAAATTTTGCAACTTGGCAATGTCTTCGTTATTAAGACTAGTATTTATATCTGCAATCTTGTTAGAAAGACTGTGAATAAGTTCATCTGCGCCTGTGGATAACTTACTCATAGCTGTTCCAAGAAGATTTGCAGTACTGTTATTATTCTCAATCATGTCTGCATACAACATATTAAGTATAGTATTTGCACGACCATAATCTTCTTCAAATGTATCTAGAATAGCATCTAACAAACCGTTGCTACATAGCTCATCATATTCTTCATAAATGTTGCCTTCTTCATCAAACTCTAAATCTGTATACATCTTCAGTATGTTAATAGTAAACAGAAAGTACTTTTGAAACGAATCGGTTTTAATAACACCATTTTCTTCAAAAGTACAAGCATCAAGTACTCTCATAGCAAGATGCTGCTTATCAATGATTGGAATATAACTTTTTATATTTAAAGTTTGTTTAATAAAATTTGACAGAGCATTTTTGTCTGCCTTGTTGTATAGCTTTGCCTTATTTTCGCTTACCTTTTGAACAAATTCATTAATCTTCATAAATAACTCCTCCATGTAAATAAATTTTATATAAACCGACCTCAGTCGTTAATTTTTTGAATAATAATCCGACGAATATATCCATTTAAATCCACCTGCTGTATTGCGTACTCCTCTACATACGGCATTAATATTTTTATATGCAATTCCAAGGTTTCTTTCTGCCTCTGCCGAATTCTTCCATTCCACAATAAATTCGTCATTTAGTGTTAACTGCACTATTGGCTCTTTTCTTAGTTTTTTAGTATTTTTATATCTATTAACTCGTTCATCAATTTTATCTATATCTTCTTCAAATAAAAAAATAAATTCTTTTTTGTTTGCTATTTTACCAAATGCACATTTAGAAATATCTCCATTATGTATACCAGTACATCTTTGAGCTTCCATTGCACTTTCATATTTTGCGATAAAATCACCTTCAATAGAAAACTGATATATTGCCCTTTTTGGAGCCGCCGCCCTCATACGTAATAAATAGTCTTCGTCATCTAAATATTTTCTCATTGTTTTTCTATATTTTTCTTTAGATTCTTCTGATTGATGATATCCGCTCATTCCTTCTCCACCTAATGTGCAATTATATCCAAAATTTTTATCATAAGTTTTTAACTTATCAATTAATAATATTTCAAAGTTATCTGCCTCATCTTTAGTTAAATTAGAAGCAACGATTTCATGATTAAATCCGTCCCATCCATATTTTTGAATTGCACGATAAAATAGTTTTTGATAACAATATCCACTTCCAGACCTCCATCTTTTTTGTGGATTTTCTCCATTAATAGTTTGTCCAACATATTTTTTACCATTAAATTTATTTATGTGAACATACACGCAATATGTATCATTATAAATCTCCATAAAACCACCTAAATTTCAATATCAATATCTTTACTTGTCATACGATGGAAAGCCTCACCGATACATACCGCTTCCATTTGGTCTTCGTATTCATCAATACCAAATTCTTTCTTGGCAAACGCTATACTTTGTACCTTTAGTTCATCACGCTTCACCTTTGGCCCTTGACGGAATTGCAAAGTTGCCCTCCATTGGCTCGGTGTCAACACATGAAACCCAATATCCATTGCATAACACATACCGATAATTGCACCTTGAAGTTGGCACAATATTTTATATGTACCAAAGTTGCCACCCTGAGCCTGTGTGTCTTCCAAAACTACAATATCCGGTTTCTCTGCTTCGATAACTTCGTGTATACCCTCATACATTTCTTTAAAACGACTATTTATATCTTTATTTTTATGTTTGTCAATAAGCCCACTGTGGTCATACTTACCGTCTACAAAAATTGCGTAGCCCGACCTAGTGGTACTTTGATCCAGTGACAATATTCGTGCCATATAAACTCCTCCTTGTCATTATAAATTTCCGTAAACCTACATTACGAGTTGCAAACTTACGCAAACCTATAATGCAACTCCTTTTAACCTTTTAAAAAAAGGGGAGCATAAGCCCCCCTAATATTACCATTCAACTTTGGTTCTCAACTCGGTAACAGCCGCCTTAATATAAGCAGTTAGTTCCTCGTCAGAAATTGTAATGCCCTTCTTTGCTAAAGCCTGTTTTGCTTCATTCCACGCATATTCTGCCTTAGTAAGACCGAGCTTTTCAAGATCACCAGTAATCTGCAACTCTTGTGCAGCACTTACAACTTGGGCTGCAATCTCAATAGCAGTTCTTACCTTCTCATTCTTAAGCTTGGTATTAATCCAAGGAATAACGAATGTGGTAATAACAGTACTCAATAGACCAATTAGTGCAATAACAATCTTAGTAATATCAACAGACTCCATAATTATTCCTCCTTATTCCATAAAACTCGTATCGTTTGGTTGAACACCATATTCTTTCATTAATTTAATCTTATTTTCTACTTTTGCCTTGGCATAATAAAAGCCGGTGCCTACTGAAACTTCAGCACCGACTGATGGTAGTAAATATGCGAGTGGAGACAGGTCGCAAGTCTTCCACATCATATAGCAAGAAAATCCAATTACCGCAATATTAATAATTGCGGCAACTATTAAGATTTTCTTTGAAAATTCCATCTTAGAGGATTTCATTGACTCTCTTTTGTACTGCGTCGGCATTATAACCAGCGGCAGTTAGCTTATTTCTGCGCTCTGAACCATTGCCCCATTTACCAGCAATGACTTCTCTAGCGACCTCATCAATGCTCTTCTTAGTAGGTGCAGAAAGTAGCTTATTTACATAATTCTGTACTTCATCGTAATTGTAACCAGCGGCAACAAGTTTATTCTTTCTATCAGAACCATTGCCCCACTTACCATCAATTACCTCTTTTGCAATCTCAGCGGCAGATTTCTTAGTAGGTACAGGGGCAGCTTGAGCTTTTGGATATACAACATTGCCCTTACTATCAAATACACTATAGCCAGACTTACAAGCCTTGATAGCGTTCTCTAGAACTGCAAATGCGCCAATCTGAGAAGCAGCATTTGCCCAACTCTTGCGCACACGATATAGTTCGCCAGAAGCAGGCTTTGATGATGGAGTAAATCCGCCAGCCTTATATGTAATACCAAAATAATTACAAATACCCTTTGCAATCGTTTCTCCAATTAGGGTTGTATTCTCAACAATCCACTTAGCAGCAGTAGGATTATCATGGAAATCTACCTCAATATAAGCAGTAGGTGCATTAGGTACTCTAATTTCATAAAGGCTCGTATCTACCTTGATATTTTCGCTCGTGCCTGGTGTAATAGGTGCAAGCACATTAAAAATAGCCTTACAAGCCTTCATACCTTCGCCGCTTGCACTATAGCAGAACATACGAGTTCCACTTACTTGTCCATTCGCAGCGTTAGTATGAATAGGTACATGAAGGTCAGCACCAAAAGCATTAGACTTTGGGCACTTCTCCTGCATAGATTCGTCATGCATTAGCATTACTTCAATTCCGTTGCGTTGAAGCGCAACTTTACAAGCCTCAGCAATCTTACCACACTGTACACCTTCGGTTGTATTACCGTAGGCATAACGGTTGTCATATTGATTGCTAGGACTTAGAAATACTTTTTTAGACATTTTGTTTTCCTCCTAATATTTAATACTTAACAAATTTTGTTCCGTCATCAATATATGGCTCATATTCAACCCATTTTGTACCATCATCTATATAACATTTATAAGCAGAAAGGGTGCTTCCATTATCAATATAAACCACGCCGGTAGTTGAAGTAAACACCGGAATTGTTACATTAGTACATCGTACTGAATCCAATCCACTTGACTTTCCAGGAGCGGTAGAGGTAACAGAAAATACTGCCTTTAAGGCTTCAGTTGCGCCAGATACCCCAGCTGTTACTGTAGCAGTTTTTGTGGCGGTGTGATTAGTTGTTCCATCCCAAACCGCACTACTTGCTTTTATAGGTATACTTATTGTATCCTTATCTTCAATTACTAATTTTCCAGTAAGAGTATAGCCGTCTCCAAGGTGACTATCTGATGCGTATAGATGTGAAGTGACTTTAACGGCTAACGAAACCGAGCTTTCAGTTCTATTAGATGGTTGGACTTTAACTGTATATACACAATAAGGTGAGCCATAAGTAGACTCTTGTTTATTTAATATTGTTTGATAAGCCAAATTCTCACTTCCTTTTCAAATAAACTAATTAGACTTTTTTGAAGAATAATCGACCTGCTGTACCAGCAGTAGGAAGTGTAGTTCCATACATCCCACTTGAAAGTAATAGGCATCCATTAGCATCAACAGATATGCTTTTTTCGCTTCCAAATCCCATGGAAAGCCTCTGTACAGAGTTGGATGTGAATGATTGTATATAAGCATTGGTATCACCTTGCTGTAAACGTAACCATGGATTAGAATCTTTTTGGATGGTAACATTTCCAGTCAATGTTCCTCCACTAGTGCTAAGGGCCCTAATATTTGCGGGGGTAATTCCTAAATTGGTTCTTGCTGCCGCAGCTGTTATGGCTCCAGTGCCACCCTGCGCGACGGGTAGCGTTCCAAACTTAGCAAGAACATTTTCCCCAGTAGAATAAAAGGCTCCAGACGCCGTAGCAGTATAATATAATTGGTTATTTTTGTCGTCAGAAAGTTTTCTAATAATAGCGCCGTTTGGGGCATCTTTAAGCGATGTATTGGAACCAGTTCCTCCTTGGGCAAGGGGGAGCGTTCCAAATACAGGAGTTCCATTATCTGATTCCGCATACATAGCACCATTACCTGTGGCAGTATAATACAAGTAGTCATCTGCATTGCCCGCTTTTTTAATAATGGCATTTCTTGGAGCATCTGCTAATCCGGATACTGACCCCGTTCCCCCTTGCGTAAGCCCAAAGGCTCCGCTAGTTATATCGCTTGCTTTGTGAGTGTGAGTTGAACTTGCCTTACCACTAAGAGCAGTATTGATGACTTTATTTTGAACTGGGTTGGTAGATGTAGTAGATAATGCAGAGTCAACCATAGTTTTATTGGCACCAGTTTCAATCCCAGACAATTTATTCTTTTCTGCCGTTGTGTAATCATTGGTTGATAACCCCTTACCATTAACTTTATCAACCTTAGTTCCAATCTGGTTTGCAACAGTTGTTGCAAAATTAGGATCATTTCCTAAAGCGGCAGAAAGCTCGTTTAAAGTATCGAGGGTTTCAGGCGCAGAGTCAACAAGACCTGCAACACTAGTATCTACGTAAGTAGTAGTAGCAAAACCGCTGTCGTTTGTAAGTTCACTGGTCTTGGTAGCTACAGTAACATCACCAGTTTCCCCGTTGACCGATGTTACTATAGGAGTTAAAATTTGTAATTTTTTAGTTGACATTATGCCACCTCCTAAATTGATATAAAATATTAAGTTATTGTCTCTGAGCTTTTAGCTTCAAGTGCTTCAATTCTGGCTAACAAAGATTCATAAACTGTTTTTAATGCAGAAGTAGACGCTGCAACATCATTTGAGCCAGTAGTATAATCAGAATCAATCTTAACCCCACCAATTTCGGTAGCACTAGCCTGTGGAAGCTCATATACAGTATCCTGAGTAGGAATACCGAGAGCAACAATGTCATCCTTGGTTACTGGTGCTACAGAGCTAATATGCCCAGTAGAATCAACAGTGATTTTATATAAACCAGAAGATTGTACTGTATAGGTAGGATGAACATACTTATTCGCACCATTCTCAATTGTGGCAAGTTTATTTTTTTCAACTGTAGTATAATCGTTTGCTGATAGACCTTTGCCAGTCACCTTATCTACTTTTGAGTCATTTAATGCTTTTCCTTGCTTTGCAGATAAAACTTTATCACTTGAATTGGTGGAAAGATTATCAACTATGTTTGTCTGTTTAATGAAATTATCATCGGCATAAGATTTTGCAGAAGCTTCTGCCTCTGCAATAGATTTAAATAACCCAGTAGAAGAACTACCACCTGCACCAACAGCATCCTGTAAAGCCTTTATATCAGTAGCATTTTTACCAATATTGGTAGTCATCTCAGCAGCGGCTTTGCCGTGCGTATCAATATAGTTTTGAATTTCCTTTAAAGTATCAATAGCTTTGTCGCCAGTGTCTGCGGCAGCAAGGAAAGTATCTATGCGAGACTTCTCGGTATTGATAGCACTTTCTAGTGCGGTTTTATCACCACTCTTTAGATAATCATCTGCGATAACTTTAATTGCAGCAGCATTTGCTTTTTCTGCCTTATCTGCCCTATTTTTTTCATTAGCGATAGTTGTGCTCAAAGTAGATTCCGCATCAGTTGCTCTCTTCTTCTCGTTGGCAATAGCCGTATTCAAATCATTTTCTACTCCTGTCGCTCTCGTAACTTCTGTCTTTAAATTTGAAGTTAAGGTACTTTCAGCATCTTTAGCCCTTTGAATCTCCGTATTAATCTTTGTATCAAGAGTATTGTCCTTATTTATTGATCTTGAAATTTCCTCGTTTAATTTTTTAGTAATTGTAGTGGCTCTATCTGTAGAATTTTGTGACTCTGCACTAATTTTTTTATCCAATGCCTTGCCTTGATATGCAGAAAGTGGTTTATTATGTAATTCATCGCCCTCTTTATCTAAACTATCAACAACATCTCCCTGCAATATAAAAACATCGTTTTTTCTTAATGTTTTCGGCAAATTTACAGTATAATACCCATCTGTTAAATTTCCTAAATTGTAAATTTCTCCATTAATATCAATTGTATTTATAAAAGGCATTTTTTCACCTCCATCTTCCTATAGCATAAATATCTATATAATACGGGATATCTGAACCTCCATCTGTTCCAAGTGCTTCCCAATTAAATTTAGTCGTTGTTGATAAAGCACCCCTTGCAGCAATTGCATATCCAGATCCTATATAACAATTATATTGAACACTTGGGTTTACGACAAACAATCCAGTGGGCCAATCTGCACTCCCCGCAAAAATATTAAACCCATTCCAAGTTGTATAATGTGTAATTCTACCAGAATCTTGCCTCCAACACTCAGAAATGCCACTATTCCATTTTCTGTATGTCCATTTTCCAGAAGACCCAGAAGCAACAACATAATCAGATGGCTCAATTAGCCCAGAAATCTGAGACTTGTTGTGGGTATGAGAACTTGCTGCGAACTCACTAGCATGCTGCCCATCTAGTGTGTCTGCGTTTCCTCCGTTGGCAGGCAAAGTAGTAGGAATTATTGGTTTGTCTGTCAAATCATTATAACTATGAGCATGGTTAATTAAAGCATATTCAGGATGCACATGACTTACATTTGCCTTATTAGTTTGTAAATTCTCAACATCAGACTTTACATCGTTTAACTCATCTGTTAAACAAACATCCGTGTCTTCTCCGACCCAAATTAAGTCGCTAGAATATGTAGGGTCAAATGCCATATAAATTCCTCCCCAATTATTTAATTTTAACCGCATGGAAACGAATTGCTTCAGCGTTAGTAGCTGTATTATATTGATGATAAGTCTCATATTTGATAGTAGTTGTTTCTGTTAATTCTACTATTGCAGAAGTAGCAGCACCACCTCCACCAATCATGTCATTTCTCACAATACAATAAACAACACTATCATCAGATTTAGTTATTCTTGAAATATACATACATCCAGCGCCATTTACTTTCCACTGATGGTTCCCGACAATAATATAAACACCCGCTGGTAATGTTAAGGACGCAATTGTTACCATTTCCATTTTTGCAATTAGTTTATCATTGGGAGTAGATGAATACACCTTGCCAATATTACCAAAATTAGTTAATGCTCCGTCAACAGTATCTGCACCAGTTCCACCTTTAGAGATTGGAAGAATGCCACTCGTAATATCCGAAACAGGATGTTTATGAGAAACCGCTGCAAAATCACTCGCATGTTGATCGTCCAATGTATCTGCATTGCCACCATTAGCAGGAAGAGAAACTGGAATAGATGGTTTATCTGTTAAATCATTATAACTATGTGTATGACTAATTGAAGCATATTCAGGGTGAACATGGTTTACGTTGGCTTTACTAGATTGTAAATTGCTAATATTGGATGCCATATTATCTATATGATCTGTAAGACATTCACTTATGTCAGTATCATAGAAGATAGTGTTAGAACTATATTCAGGACTAAAATTTGGATTACTCATAAACTCTCCTCCTCACATTACTTCCATCTGCCAACTACATGAATGTTAACAAACACATTTTCAATTGTAGTAGAATATGTAGACCAAATGCGATAAACCATCATACTCTTAATAGCGCTACAAACTTGACAAAACGTATATCCATTACTATAAACATTTCCAACTGCAATAGGAATATCAACAAATAACCCAGATGGAAAATTTACGCCACGAGCATAATATAAGTTATTAGACCATACATAGCCGCCCATTGCTGTAGTTAATGGCACACTATCAAAATGCTCATAATACCAAGCTTCCGAGATCCCGCTATTCCATTTACGATATGTCAACCTTCCTGACGCGCCTTGTGCAACCACATAATCAGCCATACCAATAGCACCAGGAGTTACATTAAATGTCTGTGCCGAAGAGCCATCATATGTTTTATTTGTAGTACCATTAAACTGTAGAGTTAATTTATATGGATTCTTTAATGAGTGATATGTCGTATTAGTATCTTTATAATATGGAACGCCTCCAATAATTGGACAAGCTGTATATCCACTATTTGACGAAACAGTAGATGTAGTTTTTACACCACCAAGACTAGATCCAGCAGTTGGCAAGGTGTATTTGTTTGCACCAGTCGCAATTCCTGCTAACTTTGTCTTTTCTGCATCCGTATAGTCATTAGAAGACAGCTCTTTGCCATCTACTTTGTCCACTTTACCATTAACATGAGTATCAACATATCCCTCAGTCGCATACCAAGTGTGAGTATGGTCAATAGGTGCGTACTCAGTATGTATGTGGTTAGTATTTGCCTTTCCAGTTTGCAATGATGCGATGTCTAATTCTATGCCTTCTATGTGAGTTGTAAGGCACTCATTTAAATCCGTGTCATAATAAATAGTATTAGAACTATATTCGGGAGTAAATTCACCATCCATATAATATTGCCTCCTTAAAGGTTTTATCATTTGTATTGTAATCTAATTATTCTGGAGTCCATTCGGTAGTGTGTGCTGCGTCCGTATACCACTTACCCTGAAAATCTGCTTCACTAGAAACAGATTCTGGAATCGGGTAATAATATTTCAAGGCATACTCTTCATTATACTCTGGAATAGGGATATAATCTCTTCTTAAAGAATAATCAGTAGTATCTTTAACTTGAAAACACATACTTGTCGTTAAGTTAATAACCGCATAAGCATAAGCATAATTTACTGCCATAATTAATCCTCCTTACGATAAGTAAAATAACGAAGAACATACTTGTCGCTAGTGTTATTTGTTATATTTAAATCTATAGACTTAGTTGTTGAATTTTTTGTCACAGATGCCAATATAGTTGTAGCCCCCGTCGCATAAACAGAATCTTCAATTACAACTTTATCAACCGCAACGCTATTATTTAATGTTGTATTAAATTTAGAAATAACACATTGCAATTTTGTATAATCATATTTTTGGTATTCGTCTAACAATATAGAAAAATTTTCATTAGGTGAAATAACAACTAATCCTTGTTCTGTTCTATAAGCAGGTATATCTTTTAAACCTGTAGATATGCCTTCATCACCAGCGTACACTAGCCCCTGCCTTACATCATTGTCTGTTGCCGTAAAAACTGTCTTCTCTCCAACAACAACACCAGTTGCCATCTCAGTCCCATTTTCATCTGTTAAAATATATGTTTTAGGATAACAAAACCCTCCAACTGGATTACCATAAAAAGCCATAATATCACACCTCCACAACTTCTTGCACTTTAACTTGTATGGAGATAGCACTACTAGGTCTCCCGCCAGCAACATAAACTCGTACAATACCATTTCCACTTTGTGTGGTAAACGCCAATCCTTCATCTTGCCAAGAGGCTAACTGCGTGGGTGTCGGCTGAAGGTCTACCACACTAGTTTCGGTGCAACAAGGAAGCGTAACATCCTGATAGTATGGACTTGAAGTACCACCCCAACCGGCAACTAAATTAATGGTAGTAACCTTTGGCAACATGCTCTGGAGTTTGGCAATGGTCGCATAAGTATCGGTAATAACATTTCCATCCGCATCTGCCGTAGCCTTTGGAACGGCTCCATACATATCTGCACCAACTGGCTGTTCCATTCCTTCAACAATCCAATATGTACCATCATACATAACAGGAAACGGTTTGTTTACAGCCAACCAAGTTTTTGTATATCCTTGTACAGTTGTTGTTGCAATAGAACTCAACCTACGTCTAAGAGTTTTTGCGCCTAGCCCATTAACATTTAATGTTGGAGCAGTACTGTCACTTTTTATGTTTGGAACCATAATAAAGCTAACTCCAGCAGTTAATGAATCAATTCCTGGAACTGTTGCAGAATATGCTATACCATCAGTACTTGATGCCGTTACTTTATAAACACCAGCATCTAAATCGGCTTTATTATTCCAAGCTGTACGCTCAGCACTCGTAATATGAATAGCAGTATCTCCAGTGTGTGAATCTAGTGCATTGAGAACTGTTTTGGAGGTCGGGATCTCTAAATCACTAGAGTTTAATATTGTTGATAGAGATGCACCTGTGAGTGTTTCAGCATCTTTTGCGTTTAATGCCTTACGTTGCAAAGCTCCATTTTCATCTTTATAATCAATATAAAATTTTGAATCATCAATGGTCCACCAACAATTCCCTTCAACTTTTGCAGTTGGGAGATTTACACTTAGACCTTTGCTAATTTTAAAAAGTGCCATTCAATCATTCCTTTCTATAGGATAGATTTTATGTTGGCTTTATGTTAACGTCACTTTCCGTCTCTGACCGTCGAAAGCCAACTAATTATTTTCGAATTTAAATTAGGTTTTTGCTAAATTTGTTAAGGGAGGGGAGTTTTTCCTCCCCCCCCTATATTAAGTTATATTTATTTAATTAAGTTAGTATCAAAACTCACCCCATACAAGTAAGCTTTCAGCGTGTGCCTTAGCATTGGCTTCAGCGGTTGTAGCAGCGCCCTTAGTGTCATAATTAGCAGCTAGACCATCAGCATAATTCTTAGCATTGGTCTCTGCGGTAGTGGCAGAACCCTTAGCATCATAGTTATCTGCTAGACCATCAGCGTAGTCCTTTGCATTCTGTTCGGCGGTAGCAGCAGCACCCTTGGTGTCATAATTATCAGCAAGACCGTCAGCATAAGCTTTAGCATCCTTTAGGGCTTTAGCGACAGAACCATCAACAGTATCTGCCCCATTTAGCTTATTAATAATTTCTTCGTCAGCAGTTACCTTACCAGATAGTTCATCTAGGTCGGCCTTCTTAGCATAATCGCCAATGCCTAGACCAGTAATCTTCTGATCGGCATAATCCTTAGCAGCTTGTAGGTTAGCAGTATCAGCAGCGACTAGCTCGGCTTCCTTGTCTTCTGCACGCTTCTTCTCGGTAGCAATAGCTGCCTTATTGTCAGTGATATCCTTAACTAGACCAGTGGCAGGATTCTCACCTTCAGCAGCCTTACCAACGGTAGTCTCTAGAGTACCAACTTTAGTGGTTAGAGTAGCAGCGGCTTCACCGTGAGTTGTAATATAATCCTGAAGTTCCTTTAGGGTGTCAATAGCAGCATCTCCAACATCAGCAGCATCAAGGAATGCATCCATACGACCCTTTTCAGTGTCAATAGCATTCTGTAGTGCGGTCTTATCAGCAGCCTTTAGATAGTCGTCCTCAATGGCCTTTACACGACCCTTTAGAGTGGTATCATCATAAGTAGCAGCAGCCTGAGCCTCTTCAATCATCTTAACGACAGTCTTACCTTCGGCAACAGTACCAACCTTCTCAGATAGAGCATCAACTGCAGCCTGAGCATCGGCACCAGTCTGCTTTGCTTCAGCAATAGCGGCATCCTTAGCATTGGCATAACCCTGAGCCTCGGTCTTAGTAGCATAATCCTTAGCCTCAACCTCAGTCATAGTAGTCTTACCATCAGCAGTAGCCTGAGCTGCCTCGGCAGCAGCCTGTGCATTATCAGCGGCAGTCTTAGCGGCAGTTACCTTGGGGTCATTTTCTGCCTTATATGCATCTAGTGCGGCCTTAACAGAAGCGGCAGACTCAGTGCTACCACCAGAAGCAGCATCTAGAGTTTCTTGAGCCTTCTTATTAACATAAGCGATAACATTGGACTCAGTATAACCTTCAGGAATAGTACCAACTAGAGTCTCAAGATTGGAAATGGCAGTAGCATTAGCAGTATCTGCCTGCTCTAGTGCGGCCATCTTGGTGTCATAAACAGACTTGGCTACGCCACCTAGTTCGGCTAAAGTCTTCTGTTTATTGATTTGAACCCACTGAGTGCCATCCCACTTAGCTAGAATATTTTCTGCAACGCAGTAATACATGCAATTTACATGAGCGCCAGCAACAGGTAGGTCAGCAACTGCATTAACCTGAATGAAGTCACCATAACGATGATAAGAACCATCGGCTAGACCAAGATATACGCCTTCGTCCTTAGTGAAATATAGAGCGCCCTCAGTTGCGGTCTGAGGTAGAGAGGCTACATTGCCTCTTAGAAATTTAATCATATTTTCGGCCATAATAAAGTCCTCCTATAAAATTTTAAATTTACCATTGATAAATGGTAACATTGGCAACTTTGCCATCAATAATAACTTTTGGCATCGTTTCATCCGTTAAAACTGTATCTTTGGAACCATAACCAGCATATACAATTTGCTCACAAGGAAGCTCATTACCACTCGCAGCAATAGTCATCTTAGAGAAACTAGTTGTCTGTGTGCCATAAGGCTGAATAGTAACAAGACCCTGATCTTCATTTGCATATGCGGGATTAGTAGCTAGAACTTTATTGTTTCTTACATTAATAGTGCAAGTTTTATCTCCCTTAACACCAATTCTAACACCACCAGCAGTCATCTCGACGACGTTACCATTGATGTTAATTTCGCTATTATCAACTGCACCATAAACATTTATAATATTGTGAGTACAACAACCAGTAGTAAAATAATTGTTGCTAATAGAGCTACCATTCGTAAGTTGAGCAGTAGGCTCAATTAAATTATACATCTTGCCCTTCGTACCAGCATTGTCTCCAAAAAAGTTGTTTTCAACAACTAACTTCACAGGAATATCATTGTAGATACGTAGCCAATAATTCTTAGCAGCATCTTCACAATTCATACCATAAACACGACAATTCTTGATAACCACAGAAGAAGCATTCTTAACATCTACATAACCATTACCAGTAAAATCAAAACCGTCAAGAACAACCTTAGAACCCTCACCATTAATAGTTAGTTTCTCAGAAATTATAGTTGCCATAGTTTACACCTCCTGTTGATGATTTTGGGCCACGCCTGCGTTCTCACCCTCAACAGTTACACTCTTTTCAACTGCAATGACCTGAGAAACAGTACCAGCGCTCATCTTTACAACAGACCCACTCTTTGCAGAAGCAATTGCAGATACAACATTAGTAGCATCGGTATTGACAACTTCTGGTAGCTCAGACCAACTATAAGAGGTAGCCATACTATCAAGTACATCACTTAACTTCTCGCCATTGTAAATAACCTTGTCTGCATCAATGTCTTTTAATGTTAATACACCATTTGCATCAATATCGAACTGCTCTGCATTTGGAGTACCAACAGTTTCGGAAATAATAGACTTAACGTCATCCTTGGTTGCAATGTCTAATTCCATTAATCCACTAACAGCAGTAAACATCTCTTTAGACATAGCACCATTGTTCTCAGCACTTGCTAGAGTTAGAGATAGACCAGTGCCATCGACATAAGATAAGCCATTTGCATTTGCGGAATCAATCTTGATTTCAGCGCTTATGTCTCCACCAATATCACCTAGTGGAACATAGATATGACTCTGAGTTTCATCATTGAATGCCATATCAATATACTTGTCGCCAACTTTTGCACCATCATATGGAACATCAGCAGTTTCAACAGTCTTAAGAATAGCACTTTGTAGCACTTTATCTTTTGGCACATCCACAGAATCTCCAACATAAGTAGATTCCCCATTTTCTGTTTTCTTTAATTTGTAAGTCGCAACGAAACCATCATTAGGAATTTCTTGCTTTTCAATAGAATATTCTGGTACAGATACGGACGGAACAAATAACCCACCATCTACTGCTGTAAGAATATTACCATCTTTAGAGGAAATTGCAACGGCTATGTTCTTTTTGCCATCTTCACCATCAGTAATAGAAATAGTGCCATCAATAGGTGTAAATTCTACTCCACTTTGGCTTGCAACTAGCTTATCTAATGCTTGTTTGTCAGCAGAACTCATTAGACCAGCAGCCATACTAGAAGCATTACTACCTACGGCAATTAGATTGTCGCCCTTATAAAGAGCACGATAACCAGTTTCTGCATCTTCTATGAAATATAAAGCTAATGAATCTTTTTGAACTAGTGCATCGTATTTTTTCTTGTCATCAGTAAAGAAAAATCTTACATTTTGATTAGCCAAAATCTTCCTCTCCTTTCATAAAAATAATATATTTGGAAAGCTATCTTAGCTTGACCAACAGATTATAGGGTGTTCCATATATATGTTGTTTTTTCGTCACCTACTGGGTTCCAGTCATTCGACTTGTCAATGTCAAATTCATAAGATGGTTCTCCTACTTTATCGCTTAAAGTAAATGTTAGAATACCATCAGCACTATAAGACGGAATATAAATTCCAGTACAAGATACTCCTCCAACTTTACCAATATTTTTAGATGTGCCATCGGAATAATTTACAATCAATTCGCCATTTTCGTTAACTTGTATGGACACAACATTAGTGCCAATACTTTTAAGGGTAATCTTATCTCCAATGGGATTACCATTTGCAGTAAGCTGGATGTAATTATCTTCCTCATTGTAAACAATATTATCAGCTTTCGTACTATCGAAATAGTCAGCCATTTCACCAACGGCCTGAATCATTGCCTCAGCTTGAATGAGTCTTTGGTCAATGGCTCCAAGTGCATTGTCTGCCACAATGTCAGACCATGTAGAAATCGGCAGGATTTTAATAGTCGTTGGAGATGTCTTTCTGACTTGTTGAGTATTTTTTCCATCGGCATCTAAACTGACCTTCACAAATGTTAGCTGAATTTCGATATTGCCAGCTTCTTTGGTTAGACATGTATCAAATGGTAACTTATATTCTAACTTTTCTTTATACAGAGAATCCGACTTTACTAAAATTTCGGAGTGATATTCTCTGCTTACTGGTAGAACATATTCTAACATTACAGTAAAATCACTCATATCTAGACCTTTATACATTGGGTCAACTAAAAAATGTAGAGAGTCAACGAGTTTACTACGCTGCATAATGCGTTCTTTTACGGAAGTAATTAGCTCATTAGTGTCATTAAGTAAAATAGTGTACAATTATTGCACCCCCTTACTTATTAATCTGCCTAGCAGAAATAATATAATCATATTCCTGCTGGGTTATCTTTTTAGAAGACAGAAACTCATCTATCTTCTCCTTCTTAACTTGCTTATTTTTATATAGTCTATATAGACTTTCTACAAATAATGTCATAGCACACCTCCGTCAATTAATGACTTTGTATATGCGTCAATAATTTCTTCTATGGTTTTACCGTTTAACATTTTAAGCTGGTTATACTCATAAACATCAATTTCTTCTAGAGTTACAGTATCATATCCATCAACCGGAATATTATATAGACCATAAACATGCCAAATATGTTCACCATCAGAAGAAAGAATTGCCTGGGCTTCTTCCTTTTCGCAAGAAACCATAACATTATGTTTTCCCTGATATTTGACAAAGGATAGATGGTCAAGTACATCTATCACTTTGTTATCTTTTAATACTTTGTGGTACATTTAACCATCCTCCTTTAAATAGAAATCATAATTCTAGTGTACATATCTGTCGCAGACATTTGTGTTACAGGTTGATATGTACCAGTATTTGTTATTCTGTAAACATAGTTATCCCATCCAAGACTTGGAGAACGTGTCCAATATTGTACCACTGCTCCGTTTGGATTGTAGCAAATTCTAGATGCATTTGAAGAGAAATGGCTGATAATTGTACCCTCACTAGCATAAGGTTCTTGTGTCATGCTTGGTACAAGCTCTGCAATAGATGGGACAAAGATATAACAGTCGGAACTACTAACAGTTAAAGACTGTTTTCCTATAGAAGACTTTATTTTAACTTGTTTGATTAACTGTTTCCATTTATCTGGCAGAGCATTATATACTCTATTATTTAAGTATTTATTTAATGCATAACTAGCCCAACCACCTTCATTAGAAGAAGCTGAATCCATAATCACTGGATGAGTTAGTGTCTTAGAAGAAATAAATGCCATTGAGGAACGAGAACCAGAATTATCACTTAAATAGTAACGTTTCAAGGACCCGTTTTGCTCACAACAAGCCTCAAAATCAATTTCTTCATGTGGCCAATATGCAAGCTTTGTACATACATCATCACCTAAATCAGCATACCAAACCTTGCTCCAATATACAGTTCCTTTGCCATATTGTTCGTAAGAACCGTCTTCAAGTTTGTTACAACCAAATACAAGAGACACATTATGCACCATAGAATGGATGCCACTCAATTCTTTATAATAAGAATTGTCACCAGTTGTATTTGAAGAGTAAACATGAACACCACTTTCTCCCTTAATGTGTCTCAATACAATCATTTCTCTACTGCCAACATTAAAAGGTGTAGCAGAAGCACTACCCCAAGCAAGATTAAGTCCATTATTGTAAGACAGTTTAAAACCACTAGTGTTTAAACCGGAGAAGCATTGTGCAAGAACTGCGTTATTTGAATTTCCACTATCCATTTTACAGTCAATAGCTAATACAAAGTCTCTATCTTCTGATAGTAAACTAACACTAGTATCTACATAATTACTACCAGTAAATACCGTTTCCTCAGAAATCAAGACTTGTTCTTCAATATCTGTATAACTAAAATCATTGCCAAGCTTAATTGTTAATGCGTCTTTCGGTGATACATAATCTGACAAAGAAATAACTCCAGAGAGTCCAAGTTTTGTCATCATATAAATCTCAACCGAACGCATATCAAAAAGTTCTTTATTATTAAAGTAACCTTCTTTATATTCACAGCTATCATATACCGCATTAATGGTCTTGTCTCCATTGACATAACCACCCTGATCCCATCCATCAAATAAATAATATTTATATGCAGATTCCTCAGATGTATAAGTAGGAATTTCACCAGTATATAAGACACTAGAGCCATATGGTGCCGTAGTTTCTTGCACAACATTACCTTTAGATACATACTTAACTTTATAGCTTCTTGTAGTTCCAGTATATATAGCAGTAATAATTTGGTCGTCAAAAGCATCAACAAGTGCCTTGTCCCATCCAGCAAAGGTATAGTCGGTACTTACAGTACTTTCCTTTGTAGGAGTAGTAATTGGATTTTCTGTTCTAGTAAGTGGGTCTACGGCTTTGGTTCCCTTGTCAACATACTGGATATCTAGAATATCTCCATTGTCGTTCTTGAAGGTTACAGTAAATTGCTGTACTAGTGTATTATAGGTGATTTCTAAATCTGGCCAAGCTTCATTATACTGAGCAAGTAGCTTTTCTCTCATAACGGGAACATGGACTTTTCCAGTAACAACAGACTTGTCAACATTATAACCGTTCTTGTCGAGACCACCCATTTTATATAGCCTATCTAATAGAGTAGTATTCTCTAGACTCCAGTTAACACCAATAATACGAGCGCGGTTTAGTTTTGTTGCCTTATTTAATAAGCTAGCACTATCAATAGTATCGCAATTCTCAATAATAGCAGTTGTAATCTGGTCATAACCAGCAATATCAAGATTGTCTAAATACTTTAAATTACGCATATTAATAGATGTTAGGGTGTCTGGGAGTAATGCAGTTTGAACTTTACCACCATTTGCAAATAGAACACCAGTTAGTCCAGAGCCAGTTGCATAAAGTTCTTTTAGGTTTCCACACTTAGACAAATCAAGACTACTTGCTAAGTTTGGTGTATTTCTAACATCTAACTTCTCAAGCAATCTATTATTGCCAATAACAAGGTTCGTTAAAAACTCATTTGAGTATCCAGCCGTAGTATTGCCAATAATCAACTCCTTCAGCTTTTCAGCTTTAGAAAAGTCATTATCGTGAATATAACAGGCAGAAATGTCGCCCATTGACTGGATTCTTGAGGCGGCATAAATTAGAACGGCAGTATCGTCCATTGTCGTATAAGGACAAGAAATAGAATACTGCTGACCAGCTTTTGCACGAATCTGAGTAACGGAAGAGTTACCAAACATTACCGACAAGTACATATTAGAGAATGGCGTCAAATGAAGTGTGTAGTCTGGCTTAACGGCAGCAGATACAGGGGTATTACATCTAAACATAATTTGGTCAGATGCAGCCATGTTGCCAACAAACTTGGTTGCCATATATATTTCTTGGTCACGTTCGAATTGTCTACGCTGATATTTCTTTTTTCCGTTCATCATTTGTTCAAGGAATCTAGTATTTCCGTTTCTGTATGTACGCTCATACTTTCTTACATAGTCAACTCTCCAGAGTTCTTCGGGCCATTCGTTTTGTTTACTGTCGAATTCGTTGATTAGAGAAGTTGCACTCCAGCAGTTCTTACTTTCACAAGATGCGTATAGTTTTCTGAGGTCAGAAACCATAAGATCACGGACTCTACAGAAGAATACAGACTCTGCAGCATTAAAAACGTAGCCAGATGACGGGTTCCCCTCTGTGCGGTAGTCGGTATCTTCTTTGCCATAAGTCATCGTTAATTCGCCAGAATTGTTAATTCCTAATGCTGTGTCGTTATCATAGTTCCATAGGTCAAATCTATAACCATTATTAATAGCAGCGGCATCATCATCAATAATATAATAAGCGGCCTTATCTCCAAGAGTGGCAGCTTCACTCGTACTAATATAATGCTTTGCCCAATGCCAGAAACTATTCTTTGCACGATTATCTATCATTGTATATCTTGTCGTAAACAGATACCAATATAGTGCGGATTCATTGATAAACCAATTCTTAAGATTACTCACAAATTCACTATCACTTGATGTAATAACAAATTCGTAGAAATCTCTCCAAATTTGCTTATTTTGTGTTCTAATCTTAGTCTTCTCTTCGTCTGTTGAAATAGGGTCTCCATCCTTAGAGTCGCCACAGCAATCATATCTAAACTCGAATGAGCCATCCCAGTTGTTATACAGAGCATCATAAGCTTCGTTTCCAGTGGTCCATTCTGCCTTAGTAATTGGATATTTCATACTGCCATCAGAATTCTTCACTCCAGTTTGAAATGTAGAGTTTGGCAGAGTATTATCACTTACTTCAATACAGAACTCATTCATATCATCTGGGTCATAAGCTCTTGTGACATCTGTCTTTTTGGAGTCACCGATATTTCCAAGCGCATAATAGTGCCAGTCTGTATCTTGAAATTCTCTGTGTGTAGTTAAATCTGGATTGCTTTCCTTAATAAAGACAACACAGTTTACAAATTCCATATCAGTCTTTACTCTTGGATCCCTCTTGTTTGCAGGAGTAGAGTAAGGAAGATAGTCGTTATATCTCTTCTGTAGATAAGCATTGTTCACCATCTCAGAGGAGGCGATATTTACTTTTATATTAAACCACGAATTTGGAACAGAATTTCTGGTTAATGACACTTTTCCACTACCATCAGAAACCTTGGTTCCATCACCAAGTGTAAGCTCAGTAATATAATTTGGGTCTAGTGCCACCTTGCTCGTAACTTGATGTTTCCCATCAAAGCCACCAATAATATCAATATTACGACCAGAAGCACCATATTCATTAGAAGTAGTACCTTGTCCACTATGATACATATTTGTGAACTTCCAGTTATCTAGAGTAGCATCACCATTTTTATAGATACATTCAACAGAAGTATCCTTCACGAAATCCTTCTTATTATTCGTAAAATATGGAGCTTCAATCTTAATAACCCTCATATTTGGACAAGCCTCTGCCACAGATTCAGGAGTTAACATATTATTCTCATCATAAATCTGATTTCTCTTATAACGATCAATCATCTCTGTAGCAGTTCTTGCATCGGCAATAAAATTAGACAAAATAGCAGAAGAAGAAAGACTTGTATTATATGCTTTCATACGATAAATTAGCACATCACAATCAGCAGAACCAATTGTAATAGGAACAGGATTTTCCTGTGTAAAAGAATAATCAGATGTATAACTCATGGGTCTACAAGGAGTTCCGTCCTCGTAGGACATTACAATAGGAATATCAGTATCTTTTGCAATATTGAATTCCCACTCAATAATATCTCCCTCGCTATAAGGCACATATAATGATTTCGCACTAGACTTAATATAAGCTTCATGCACATTCATTTGCAGTCCAATGTTAGAAGATTGGCATGTTAAGAATATGGCATCACTCTTTGCGACATTATCAGTTTTAAAAATTAGCTTAAATTCTTTACCATTTCTTCTTGCATCATCTGCAAATAAATTATATGAGATTGTTGCACTAGTTCCAGCCTTAATACCGAAATACTGATCTCCATTCTCATCAATCTGATAACCACCATTTTCCCAGTCAAAGTTATCAGAAACAGCCATCTTAATATCTGCATTTTCACTATAAGACCATAATCTATTAGCGTCGTTATTAGAACGACCAACTGGGTTAAAATCAAACTGTAAACCAGCAGTAACTGGCTCAACATCAATATCTAATTTTTCAACAGTAACATTAATAGTTTTGACCGTATTACGACAAGTAATTGTTAATACATGTGTACCAATATCTGTAGGTTTATATTGCCATGTCTGGGTATTAGAATCTAATTGTAGAGTAGACACCTCTTTGCCGTCTATGGCCAAAGTAACGGTTGGAGTTTCAGTTTTTGGATCATATACAGTATAAACAATGTTTTCTGTATCATATTGCTGAACAGTAATAGTATTCTGAATGCAACCAATAACCGCATCTTCAGATTCTGGATTATACCAAATAATATCCTTTAATATATGATTAGACTCAATGGTTGAACTATTAATTTCCGCAGTAATATAAGTTTCTAGCAAATGTGCTCCGTGTGTCTGTGCAGGAATAGAGTAAGCCATTGGAACACCAGATGACGATGTAGTGACTTTACCAATTTCTGTGCCATCTAGTTTAAAATGAATATCTTTAGAAATTGCACCATATGGCGTATAGTCAAAAGATACAGGTCCAATATTATAAGTTAACTTATCATTAAAGGAAGACTCCAATCTGACATTAATCTTCTGCACAGTCCAAGTTTTAGTTACTAAGCTTCCCGCGGCATCCGTAATGGAGAGTGTCAGTTTTTGAGTTCCAATACTGATATAGTCAGTAGCATCAAATGTATTTTCTCCGCTTCTTGCCATTCCAGTAGAAATAATTTGCTTACCAATTTTCCATGTGGCAGTACCATCAGAAACTGGATCTCCAGAAGAGTCTTGCCCAGAAAATCTATATTTAATAATAACCTTATCATTTACTGTAACAATCAATGGAGATGTGGTTATATACTCAATTTTTAAAGTACTAGAAGTGCCTCCTCCTCCACCACCAACGATTGTAAACTTCTTTTTAATCTCTCTTGATTCTCCAGATTGACCCTCATTGGTAATTTCATAGAATGCAAAGACATTCTCTCCAACCTCTGGGTCTTCTGTATCGTTGTATACGACATCATATGTCTTTCTTGGAGTCTTATCTATGCTATTAATTTCAGATTGCAATCCTCCTACGGTAGTACTTAGAGAGGCAATGTTGTCTGTGTTCTTGCTGACAGAAGAAGATAGAGCATCAACATCCACACTCTTAGCGTAATCTTTTAGCTGATCCGACACATCAACCTTTTTAATTTCTTCACCGACATATGTTTTTGTCGCATAATCATTAAGACTTTGATGCTCGGTCAGATAGTTTTTACCTTCTACCCATTCTTGAGTAGCCAAGCCATCAATGCTTGGAATTTTTTCTTCTACGGCTTTAACTTCATCTTTCGTGGCAAGTCCACTAATATCCTGATGCTCAGTTAAATATCCAGAATCATTTTCTAACTGACTTATTTTAGTTGGTACTTCTGTCTTTTTAGCATAGTCTACTAATTGATCCGATACATCAACAGCGGCAACTTTTTCATCTACATAAGTTTCTGTAGCGTAACCAGTTAAATCAACAGTAACATTATTTACCTTTTCATCAACTTCTGTTTTTGTATAATAATTGCTTAAGTCTACTTGCACATCTTTAATTTCTTTTGCGACAGCAGTAGCAACATTTTTAACTATTTCTTGTACCCAATCTTCGTTAACAAAAATTGGCTCACAATTAGGGTCTTGACACAATGACTTTACTATATTAAATTTATCCGTTGGTTTTGACTTCCAACGATACTCATATGATTTTCCTACATTATCTGATATAGAGCCATCAGCATGAATTTCAAATTGAAGATTTCCATCAATGTGTGTTGCGTTTCCATCAACAAGCCATGCGAATCTAATTTTATCACTATTATATTGAACATTTACAGCAGGAGATGCGGCATGTTGCTTATCACTATTTGTAAAGTGAATTGAAATTGCCATTCGAGTCAAATCAATGCCGTCATAATACCTTGGCATTTCAAATGGAATAAACTGACTCTTTGATTCTTGAGATATATTAATCTGTGAGGCATCTATTGTAATATCTTTATTTTCATCAATGAGAGATATTTTATCATCAGAAAAATTATCAAACCAAGCATAGTTAGGTGTGGTAACTCGTGTCCAACCAGTTTCTGTCATTACTGCTCTTGTTGCCATCATCATTGGCTTTGCCGCTGTTTGACTCTGCTGTAATAGTTGCTGTTTTGATTCCTCAAATGAAAGTGCCATTCTCAAACCTCCTTTTTAATTTAATTCATGTTGATTCCATAATTCATATAATCTTTTAAGTTGTTCATTTTTCTCAAATACAAAAACCAAGGCGTTTGCCTTGGTATCAGAATATAAAATATCTAGTAACTTTGCTCCATTCCGCATATACAAATAGACTTGCTTCATATTTAAAATATAAGCAACTTTATCTGGGTTATATTCGAGATTCGTAATTTTACTACGTACCATTATTTTATCTCCTTTTAGGCGTAAAAAAAATAAGGTGTCGAATTCAACATGAAGTCAACACCTTATCGTTTTATTTTTTTGTAACTACTTCATGTATGGGTTCGTTCTTGACGAAATCCTTCTTCTCGACAGAAGGCTTATTTTCTGCTAGAATTGTATTTAAATCACGCTTGACACAGGCATTAAAGTTTGCACGATTAGATAAATCATACTTAGAAAGAGCTTCTTTGGCTTGCTCTTTGGTGATTAGCTTAAAATTATAATTTGTGCATGTTTCAAAAATATTTTTGCAATTCTCATCGTGGAATGAGTTCATCCATAGAGGATAATTTCTGAAATCATAGCAGTTATTACAATAGGAATAGCTAGCACCGCAACATAAGCACTTGCGCTCATACTTCATAGCTATCACTCCTTTATGTAAGTTTATAAATATAAAAGAGGACCCAAATTAATGAGTCCTCTTTATGAATATTAGTCCTCGCTAGGAATTACGATATTGAATAGCTTCTTCTCCTTATCGCAATATGCCTGCTGAGCCTTACCGGAGAATGGATGGCTGCCATCAGTAGCAACAGACCAATCGAAGTCGGGGCTTAGCTTAAAGTTGGGGAAGATTACGTAAGCATGGATTAGAGTAGTTTGATCGCATACGTCAGCACCTAGTACCTCCATAACGAACTTACAACCAACAGGAAACTCAGTAGCAGAGTTTACAACCTCAACAGCGTTCTCAGTCTCATAGTCGTACATTACAAATAGCTCATCACCGGCATTTAGACCAGTAGGTAAGGCTAGAGTCTTATTGGTGATACCAAACTCTGTTTCAGAAGCATTAGTACCCTTAACAAACTTCTTACCAAAGGTGCTATCGCCATTTAGTACATAAATCTCATTTGGAGCGGTCTTAGGAGTATGTTTTAGCTCATAAGAACCAGTACCATAAGTAAAGCTTTCCATAGCAGGAGCAATAATCTTAGCAGTAGAGCTAGCAACCTTCTTAGTAGTACCTAGCTGAGTAGCCATTAGATTCATCCATTGTGTTTAAATGAAATCGCTACATTTCATTTGGGTTAATACCCCTCTAACTTTCATTAGAGTGCAGACTATATCTTTGTCCTAAAATATAAGGACACGAACCATTTCACATACCAAACACTTGTATGTTACGGCTTACGCCTAGTCGTTGAACCTTCTCCTATTCGGAGCTTGGCTGCCGATTGCCCATTATTATGATATTTAGGGTTTAACCTTGTATCATCCTATATATTTTTTCTGCTTTCGCAACATTCACGCTTAAGCTTATTTCATCTTTACGTTGTAGTTATATAGATTTTAGGGGTTTCCGGCAATTAGATTCGTATTTTTCATACACATTACTGTATACGTTGACTAAAAATTAATCAAAAATTGCGTTCTCAGCGGAGAACTCAGCACTCTTCGCACGATAGAACGTAGCAATTGGAGTCATTATTGTTCACCTAAAGACGTTACTTTTAGGCCGTGGGAAAATCCACAGCTATGTGTTTCCACATAGATCAGATCATTTCTTCACCTGATTTATCAGGGCTGTATTTTTCAGCTATACTTATAGCCTACTCTCCGTCAAGGAGATGATCGTTGAAGGTTTACCATAGTATATACATTAGGTAATTCCCTGCTAAAGACCCATTATAAAGTACTTAGGATTTAACCATATACCATCTCAGGATTTTTTTATACTTTCGTCACATTCACACTTACCCTTTCGAGTTATGTTGTAGTATCCTGAGCTTTAGGGATTCAAAGCATTTAACACAGTAGAGGCATACACGTCACCATATATGCTGGGTCAATTGCCCAAGTGCATCCACAGCGTCTGTGCTTTCGGATGCGCAGTTTAGAGAAACATTCTGCATCTGGTTAATAGAGAATAGTACGGAGTCGTCCTTCTGAGATAGAGCGACACCACGAATTACACGGTCAATTACAAACAGTTGTATTACTGGAGTCTTCGTTAGAAACACCAGATTTTTGTATTTCATTGGCAAACTTCCAATGATACCCATATGCCATTTCTTTTTCTCCACGACATACTTTTAGAATTATATTGCATGAACTAGGCTTTTTGCCAAGCCATCTCATTGCATCAGAACATACTGGGAACAATCGCCCGGTTTCTATGCAAACAACAGCCTTTGCAATTTTACTATTAATCATACCTTCTTTTTGTTTTTTCTTGTGTTCTTCAGACTCCCAAACTTTCAGAGCGCGCTCTCTTTGTTTATCTCTTTCAACTTGATCTTGATATCGCTTTGACATTTTCTTACTGCGAGTTCTTTTATTTTCTTCGTTAGACCAATACTGAGTTCTAATTTCATCTAATAATTCTAATCTATCTGGATGTTTTTCAACATATTGTTTCATTGATTGTCTAATTTTTTCTTTATATTCTTCAGAATAAGTAATTCCACTATTCCATGGATTTTTCCAAATAGCATCTTGTCCACCAATGGTTCCATTATATCCACGACAATCAGGATCGTGTATGAATGTATGATGGTATGCAATCCAATAAATTTCTCTTTCATCCAATAAATCTTCGCTACATTCTTCTTGAATATAAAATTTGAAATTTTCTTCTCCATATTTTTTCCATGCATACTGTAAATATACATTCCACGCCTTTTCGTCTTTATTTAATAAATTCTTTTCTTTAGACCATCTATTGTAAATATCAACAGATCGTCCAATATATTTCTTGCCATTTACAATATTTTCAATACAATAAATTCCACATACCTTTTCCATTAGAAATTTGCCTCCTTTCATACAAAATTTTCTCTTACTTTCATAAGAGCTTAGACTATATCATTCACCTTGCCACAAAATGTGGTTTAGGGGTTCACACTTCGGAGCACTTGCTCCTAACGGCATTTCAGCCGATAGTCGTTGAACCTTCCTCTTAGCGTTAATTTTGTATTATATATTATAACGCAAAATTTAAATTTGTCAAGAGGCTTGGCTGCTGATTGCCCAATCCTTTAACTTTTCAAGCATTCACACTCGTGTTTACACACCATGTTGTAGCATAAAGGCTCTAGGGGTGTTCCAGCAATTCGTGAACATACACTGCAACGTTTCCATATGCAGCGAACCTAGCAAACAGGCCGACCGTTAGCCATGCTGATTGTTGATATCAAACATAATAATTTCCTCCTATAAAATATTATTTATTAT